>Ga0172381_10006925_pt1 | contig 11298 bp, 9 predicted proteins | sample Leawel6488metaG_FD_119754 | JGI IMG/M metagenome (GOLD analysis project Ga0172381, IMG submission 119754) | Leachate microbial communities from a municipal landfill in Southern Ontario, Canada - Leachate well 64-88 metaG | ecosystem: Engineered > Solid waste > Landfill > Unclassified | place... | reverse complement strand
CGTTTTTGTGGTGCCACCGGGAATCGAACCAGGGACACAAGGATTTTCAGTCCTTTGCTCTACCAACTGAGCTATGGCACCATTCTTGAACGGGGGAACAAAGGTAAATATTAATTTTTTGCCGGCAAAATTTTTTGTCTTATTAAACCATTTGATCCAAACCACATCAAATGAGTAAATTTGTCGAATTTTTCACCAACCCAGACTTTTGAACAATATGAAAAGGAAGAATATCATTATCCTGAGCTCTGTGGCCATTATAGCCATTGTACTGATCATCATTCTCTCAACAAGAAAAAAAGACGGTTATATCCCTCAGGTGGTTAAGGCACAGCGTGGTCTTTTCGAGATCGTCGTTACAACTACCGGGGAACTTGAGGCGGAGAATAACATCAAGATCGAAGGTCCCGCAGGAATGCGTGCCAGGAACGTCCGTATAGGTGAAGTCAAGATCCAGGACCTGGTGGCTGAAGGAACCGTTGTCAATCAGGGAGACTATGTAGGGATGCTGGACCGTACTTCTGCCGAGAATTCTCTGAAAGACCTGGAGGATGAACTCGAAGCGCTTCAGGCCAGGTTCGAAAGTTCACTTCTGGACACTTCCCTGACACTAAGAGCCCTCAGGGATGATATTGAAAACCAGCGTTTCAATATTGAAGAAGCCAAGATTGCCGTGGAACAATCCATCTATGAACCGCCTGCAACGCAAAGACAATACCAGAACAACCTGGAAAAGGCTCTCCGCTCCTACGAGCAGGCGCTCAGCAATTACGACCTTAAGGTAGACCAGGCCAAGGCTGGCGTTAACGATGTACTTATTGAACTGAACCGTAAAAAAAGGCAATTGGACGAGCTTCGTGAGGTACTTAACAATTTCACCATCTATGCCCCCAGTGACGGTATGGTCATTTATTTCAGAGACTGGAGCGGTGAAAAACGCCGCATCGGTTCTACCATAAGCGGATGGGACCTGGTAGTCGCCACCCTGCCCGATCTGAGCAATATGCTCTCCAAAACCTATGTGAACGAGATTGACATTGCCAAAGTACGTCCCGGACAACCTGTCCGGATTGGCGTGGATGCCTTCCCCGAAAAGAGCTATACGGGAGTGGTGAAAGAAGTTTCCAACGTCGGTGAGCAATTGCGGAATGCAGATGCCAAGGTATTCGAAGTGATCATAAAAGTGAACGGACAGGATGAGATCCTCAGGCCGGCCATGACAACAAGCAACCAGATAGTGACCGCTTCCCTTGATTCTGCGATATCCATCCCTTCCGAAGCTATTTTTGAAAGAGACAGCATTACTTACGTTTACAAATCCAACGGGATACGCCAGATCGTAGTTAAGGGTATTGCCAACGAAAATTTCACGGTGGTAGAGCAGGGTCTTGCCGAAGGAGAGGAAGTCTATTTGTCCTTACCACTGAATCCTGCCAAATTCAAGGTTCAGGGTGAAGAATACATACCCGTAATAAAAAAGCGGATTCAGGAAGCTGCCGAAGCAGAAAAGAAAAAAGCAGAACAAAATATGGAAAAGGGAGAAAAACGCGTCATGATACGTTCGGGACAAATGCCTCAGGACATGCAACTGCCCGAAGGCGTTACTTTACCCGAAGGTGTTACCCTGCCACAAGGCGGATCGGCTCCCCAGGGAGGAGGTCGCAGAATGATTCAACAGCCTGCCACACAACAGTAAGAGACGATTCCAATGAATATTTTTTTCATAAACAGATACATACATGACATCCACATTGCGGTGGAATCGATCATCAACAACAAGCTGAAGAGTTTTCTGACAGCTCTGGGGATCGTTTTCGGAGTGGGAGCCGTTATCAGTATGATGGCCATTGGGAACGGAGCCCAGCAGGAAATCCTTGACCAGATAAAAATGGTCGGTGTCAATAATATTGTGATCCTTCCTGCCACAGTAGAGGATGTTGATGAAGAAGCATCCGGAACCTCAGCCAGTCAGACCAAGAAATTTTCGCCCGGACTGCAACTTTCAGACGCAGAGGCCATTCGTCAGATATTGCCCTCGGTTAAGCATGTTTCTCCCGAAGTAAGTGTATTTACCTATATCACGTTCAATGGAATCAGGCAACCTGCCAAAGTCCTGGGAGTAACGTCCGAGTATTTTCAATTGTACAGCTTAGGGCTGGAAGCCGGCGATTTTTTCACCCCCGGGCAAGAGCTCAATTCAATGGCTGTCTGCATCATTGGTCACAATGTCAAAACCCATTTCTTCCAGCAAAATGATGCCATTGGTGAATTCATCAAATTCGGGGCAAACTGGGTCAAGGTGATCGGGGTTCTTGCACAAAGCGCTTCCGGGGCGGAAAAGCCCAAGGAAAACGAGGATGCTTCAGGAACTGCCTCCAGCGCCCGTTCGGGTTCTCTTGGAACCCTGGGATCTGAAAGCATGGGAATGCAGGGATACGACGACCAGGTGTTCATCCCCATACGCACCATGCTGCTGCGGCAGGAAAACAGGGCTCTCGCCATCACCAATCCCGTTTCTTCGAGCGGAGGTGCCGTGGTTATGGGCGGAGGCGGACGCCGCCGTGTTGTGATCAGCAACACTTCTTCTTCCTCCTCATCGGGCAGCTCCAATTACCACCAGCTGGACAGGATCACCGTACAGGTACACGAGACGGACCAGCTCACATCCTCCCAGGAAGTGATCACCAGGATGCTCCGGCGCCGTCACCAGGAAGTTCCCGATTTTGAGGTCACCGTCCCGGAGCTGCTTCTCAAACAGCAGCAACGCACTAAAGACATCTTCAACATTGTGCTGGGAGCCATTGCCGGAATATCCCTGCTGGTGGGAGGTATAGGCATCATGAACATTATGTTCGCCTCGGTCATGGAAAGGACCAAAGAGATCGGCACCCGGCTGGCAATCGGAGCGAAGAAGGCAGATGTGATTGCCCAGTTCCTATCCGAAGCCATTCTGATAAGTGTGGCAGGAGGAGGGATCGGCGTCATTGTAGGGGTAGTGTTATCGGTCCTGATAAAATCCTTCTTCGATATTACGACCATTATTTCCTTTTCCTCGGTAATCATTTCATTTGGCGTATCAGCCGCCGTAGGCGTAATATTCGGATATTCCCCGGCAAAAAGAGCCGCTGAACGCGATCCTATTGAATCTCTCAGATATGAATAAAATTATGAAGATACACGTTACCTTTTCTGCTTTATTATTATCTGTGCTTTTCTCTGCACAGGGCCTGCATGCGCAGGATGACACACATACGGCAGATCCCGGATCCGGTGAATACATTTTGCAATCCTACAACCTGACACTGGAAGAAGTGCTGACCCTGGCAGCCACCCAATCCAACGAAGCGCTGCGAGCCAGGAATACGTTCCAGGTAGGTTACTGGGAATACAGGTCATACCGCGCCAATTTTCTGCCCTACCTCAGTTTCACCTCCCAGCTGCCGGAATTTTCCAGAAGGATCGTGGATGTTCCGACCATAGATCCGAACACGGGAGAAGTCAGGCATGAATATTCCTCGGAATTCTACAACATTTTCAGCGGGGGGCTGTCCGTTCAGCAAAACCTGCCCACGGGAGGTTCCGTGACGATAAGTTCATCACTCCAGCGTACTGACCGCTTTAGCGGCTCTTTCAACAACCACCAAAGCACCGAATACCTTTCCACTGCCCTGAATGTCAGACTCCGACAATCCATTTTCGGGGTTAACGAAATGAAGTGGGACCGGAAGATAGAACCGTTGAAATACGAAGAAGCCCGGCGCAATTATATTGAAAGCATGGAAGCCGTCAATCAACGTGCGATCCAGCTTTTCTTCAATATGGCCATAGCCCAGCAACGCCTTGCCATCTCTGAATTCAACCACGCCAATAACGACACACTTTACAACATTGCTGCCGGTCGTTACGAACTGGGCACCATCGGGGAGAACGACCTGCTCCAGTCAGAGCTGGCTTACCAGAATGCCTTAAAAAAACTAAACGAGGACAGGCTGAACCTGGAAGATGCCGGAAATCGTTTGCGTTCCTATCTTGGATTCAATGAAAGGGTGGAAATGAATATCGTGATTCCACAAAACATACCCGACGTTCTTCTGGATGTGGAGCAGGTACTGCAGCTGGCCTTTGACAACAATCCGGATATGATCACCTATGAACGGCAGCTGATAGAAGCCCAGAAAAACGTGGCCCAGCAAAGGGCCAACCGGGGTTTCCAGGCCAATCTGAACGTTGCCTTTGGCCTGAACCAACAGGCATCCGGATTCTTCGATTCCTACAAAGACCCAAGGGATATGCAAACCGTGAGTATTGGACTTACTGTGCCCATACTCGACTGGGGGAGGGGCAAGGGTATGGTGAAAATGGCCCAGAGCAACGAAGAACTGGTCCGTCGCCAGGTGGAACAGTCCAGGCTTGATTTTGAACAGGACATCATATTGAATGTAAGGCAATTCAACATGCAGGGGCAACAGTTTCTCATTGCGGCAAAAGCCGACACCATTGCCCAGAAACGATACGACGTGGCCAAACAGCGTTACCTGATAGACAAAATTACCGTAACGGACATGAACAATGCCCAGCTTGACAGGGATGAAGCCCGGGTGGGTTACGTACAGGCACTCTTCAATTACTGGAGGTATTATTATGAACTACGCGCCATCACCCAATTCGATTTTCTGGAAAGAAAACGACTGGACGCCGATTTTGAAGCCCTGGTAGATTAAACAGGCATTCCATAACACCGCCTGCGACGGTGCATGCGGTGCTCAAAAAGCTTCCACTGGCTCTGGACTTTGACATTGTCTTCAAGTTCAGGGCCAGTTTCCGCATATGCCACTCCCGTTTTCATGGCATTGACAATGCTGTTGTATATGATAATGGCGTTCACTCCCCTGTTCTGGTAGGCAGGCATGACCCCAATGTGATACATATCCAGCACCTTTGATCTTCTGATATCCAGCATGATCCCCAAAAGACCCAGGGGAAAGAGCCTCCCTTTACCCAGCCTTACGCCACGACTGATCGAGGGCGCCATAAGGCCATAGCCTACGATCTCTCCGGCCTTGTTTTGCACAACGGTGATATAATCCAGCTTACAAATGGACATCAGCAGGTTCGCAAAGTCCATCAATTGCTTTTCGGAAATGCGGACCACACCGAACAATTCGGAAAAGGCTTCGTTCAGAACAGGCAGTGCCTCCCTGAAACCGGCTTGAGGTCTTTTACCTTTTTAAATTTTCTTATGGAATAACCGTACCGGTCCATAGCTCCCAACGCCAGGCGCTCGAGGGTCGGGTCCATGCTCCGGGGGAGTTTTACCTGGTATTCTACCCAATCCACCTTCTTTTTCAGGCCCAGGCGTTCCATATGCTCTGTATAGTAAGGATAATTGTACTGGGTGATATACATATCCATCTCTTCAAACCCTTCAATAAGCATTCCCATCTTGTCCATATCCGAAAACCCCAGCGGGCCCACTACTTCGTTCATATCCAAAAACAAAGCCCACTTCCTGACTTTTTCAAAAAGGGCTTTCGAAACCTCGTGGTCGTCAATGAAATCAAATCGTGTAAAACGCATCTGACGGACGTTCATCTTGTAATTATAGGCGTTGTTCAGAATGGCGGCAATCCTGCCGGCAACCTTTCCGTCTTTATATGCAAGGAACATTTTGCAGGACGCATAATCGAAAGCCGCATTTTTACGGGGGTCGAAATCCCGCATTTCTTCCGATATCAATGTCGGGACGAACCAGGGGTTGTTCTTGTACAATTTTACAGGAAATTCAAAGAATTTTCGTTTGTCGGCCCTTGAAGAGATCTCTTTAACAGTTACCATATCGGAAACAAATATAAAAAAAACACGTAAATTTGCACTTTAATCAACCTAATATAGTGCTTACTCAATATTTATGGCAACAACTGCAGACTTTAAAAACGGGATGTACATTTCTTTCAATGGAAAACCCTGTTCCATCATCTGGTTCCAGCATGTAAAACCCGGGAAGGGTGGTGCCTTCGTCAAAACCAAACTCCGCAACCTGGAAAACGGACGGGTGCTTGAAAACACTTTCAATGCGGGAGAAAAGGTGGAAACGATACGCGTTGAAAGACGTCCTTACCAATTTTTATACAAGGACGACATGGGCTTCAATTTCATGCATACCGAAACCTTTGAACAGATATCCCTGCAACCTGATTTGGTGGAGAATCCTGACCTCATGAAAGAGGGCCAGTATGTGGAAATGATGTTCCTGGCGGATGAAGAACGTGTGCTGACATGCGAATTGCCTCCTTTTGTTGAAATGGAAATAACCTATACCGAGCCGGCCGTTAAAGGCGACACGGCATCTACAAATGCCATGAAAGCGGCCACCCTGGAAACCGGCGCCGAGATCATGGTCCCGCTCTTCATCAACCAGGGAGAACGGATCAAAGTGGATACACGCACCCGCGCATACTCGGAACGGGTTAGATAATATACATCATGAAAAAATGGCTGACAGGCGTTACGGCGCTGCTATGGCTTCTTTCCTGCAATTCCGCTGCAGAAGTACCGACCCCGGAACAGATCGCTGCCGGGATCTTTGAGGGACAGTTCCAGACAGCAGAAAAGCTGATCGGACAGTACATCGCCTCGGCCCCCATGTCTCCCGAAGAAAAGCTCCGCTGGGAATGGGAGGTGGAACGCATGCACAGGATCTCCCTGGATTTTAACAGGACCGGAGAAGAAGCCCTGGAATACATCCGCCGTTACATACCCGATGTAACGGAGGAACAAATAAAAGCATGGGAAGCATCGGGAGCTTTGGAGTACATGGTGATCAACGGGGAAAAACGTTATTTTTCAAGGGCCTTCCGGAATCTTTTCCGGATCGACAGCACTTGCCGGGCCAGGTTCCTGGAAGTGAACGGCCCTGACCGGGACGTCAAGGCGCCCCTGCTGCAGGAACACCTTCCTTCCATCGTGGAACAGACACTGACAAAAAAGACGGAAAGGGTTGAACCCCGGACCTACACCATCACCTACACCCTTACCGTTCCGGCCAACACCGTCCCGGAAGGGGAAACCATCCGGGCATGGATGCCTCTTCCCAGGACCGACGTGGCACGTCAGAACGGATTCCGGCTGTTGTCGGTATCCGATCCCGTATACATCATATCACCTGATGCGTTTGTCCACAAATCCATATACATGGAGCAAGCGGCCGTACAGGACAGGGATGCCGTATTTGAATATACATTCACCTATACGGCACTGGCACAATACCATCATTTTGATCCTCTTAGGGACTTGTTGCCCTACGACACGCTCAGCCCCCCTTACCGGGAATACACCAAAGCCTGCCCTCCCCATATCCTTACCGGCGGACCCGTTGCGGAACTGGCAAAAAGCGTAGTGGGAGAAGAGACCAACCCGTTCCTGCAACTCCAGAAGATCTTCACCTACATTAGCCGGACGTATCCCTGGGCAGGTGCCAGGGAATACTCGACCATAGAAAGCATTCCCCTGTACGTGCTGGAAAACGGTCACGGCGATTGCGGTCAGGTCAGCCTGCTTTTCATCTCGATGTGCAGAAGCCTGGGGATCCCGGCCAGGTGGGAAAGCGGGTGGATGCTCCACCCCGGAGAGGTGAACCTGCATGACTGGGCCGAGGCTTACATGGAAGGTATAGGATGGATTCCGGTTGACCAGTCATTTGGTCTTCAGGAAGAACCGGTGCGCCTGTTTTATTCCCGTGGCATGGATGCATACCGAATGGCGGTAAACACAGGCATCGGCGGAGCTTTTTTCCCTGCCAAGATACATCCCCGTTCAGAAACGGTGGATTTTCAACGGGGAGAAGTGGAATGGCGCGGAGGAAACCTGTATTTCAACCGCTGGTTTTACAAACTGACGGTGCATGCTTCCGACAAATAGAAACACCGTCGCCAAAAGGAAGCAATACGGCTGAAACCTCATCATCCTGCATGACAAGACGGTTGTATGCCCGGATCCCTTCGGTCTGGGCATCCCTGTTACGCTGATCCCAGACTTTTCCATCCCAGAGCACATTGTCGGCTACGATATATCCCCCCGGATCCAGCAGTGCTTTCACATCCCGGTAATACGTACAATATTCTCTTTTGTTGCCATCAATGTATGCCAGCTGAAACCTGCGTCCCTCCCTGTGCATCTGCGGAACTACCTGTAATGCATCACCCGTATGCAGGACAATGCGCTCCTCCAGTCCGCTGCGTCGGAACGCCTCCCGGATCAGGTCGTTGTGTTCGTCGAAAATTTCTATCGTATCTATCCGGGCCCCCGGCTCCAGTCCCCTGGCCATGCAGATGGCAGAATAACCGGTAAAAGTACCTATTTCCAAAACGTTTCGGGGACGGATCATTTGTACCAGCAACGTAAGAAAAGACCCCATAGGCTCATTCCCCAGCATCCTGGGATGTACAGTCCTGTACCGGGTTTCCCTTTCCAGCCATTCCAGGACGGGTCCGGTTCCTTTTGAATGATCTTCCAGATACCTTTGAAGCGCATCCATGGTTAAAAATACACTAGCGTACACCTTCCGGAGGGATCCCAGACATGACGGGCCGCTTCCAGTACCTGAGCAGCCGTAATTTCTGATATCATGGAAAGCATCTCACCGTGGGTGATGACTTTCCCGAAAGAAAGAATGCTTTTGCCCATGGACAGACATTGCACTTCATGGTTGTCTTCTGTCACGGACATCTGTCCTGTGAGTTGTTTTTTTGCCCTTTCCAGCTGGAGGGTGGTCATGGAAACGGTGGCATACTCTTTCAACACCTTTTCCGTCAATTCCCTGCAACGGTCCAGGTTGGGCCTGTCGGTCCCAAAATATATCCCTGCAAAACCCGTATCCAGGTATGGAGAATAGGAGGCCTCTACTGTGTATACAAGACCGAACTTCTCCCTCAGCAACATATTCAGACGGGCGTTGGAAGCCGGGCCCCCTATGATATTCATCAGTAACACGAGTGGTACCCGGTTCCTGTGACCGAGGGGATAAGCAGTTGAACCGGTAAGGCAATGCGTCTGGTAGGTCCCCCGTTTTTCCGTTTCATCAAACACCGTGGCCGGACCGGCAGAAAATGTTCCGGCCGTACCCCCTTCACGGGGAACTCCCTTTCCGGAAAATGCATGCAGTCCGTAGTATCTTTCTGCCAGCATCCCGGCTCTCCGGGGAGCAATGTTCCCTACAATAGTCAGCGCCATTCTTTCCGGAACAAACCTTTCCCGGACATACTGTTTCATATGCCCGGAAGTAATTTTACGTAATTCGCGCGGCACGCCCAGGATGGGTGTGGCCATGGGCGTCCCGGCAAACAGTTTTTCCTCAAAACGGTCGTATATCAGGTCCATCGGGGAATCCTTGTAGGAACGTATCTCGTCCAGGATCACTTCCCTTTCCTTGATGATCTCGGCGTCAGGGAATACTGAATGAAAAACCAGGTCAGACATAAGTTCCAATGCCTTATCGGTATCTTCCTTCAGGACTGTGGTATGTAAAACAAGTTCTTCCTTGGTGGTAAAAGCGTTGACCTCCCCTCCCAGTCTTTCCAGGCGGTTGTTGATGTGATAGGACTTTCTGCGAACGGTCCCCTTGAAAAGCATATGTTCGCAGAAATGAGCCAGTCCCGACAAACCCGGCGGTTCGAATCTTGTCCCTGCCAGGGTGGTCAAAGCACAGTAACTCACCGGTGAGGATGTGTTAAAAACGGCACATTTCATTCCGGAAGAAAGGGTTGTCAGACTGACCGGTTTCGTCATTTTTTCCATAATGGGCACAGGTCGCAAAAATAGGGATTATTTCTTATCTTTGCACCTTATGGATCAATTTGTAGTTTCAGCCCGGAAATATCGTCCACAACAATTCAATGACGTTGTTGATCAGGACAATATCGTTACAACACTGAAAAATGCCATCCAGAGAAAACAACTGGCACACGCTTATCTTTTTTGCGGCCCCAGGGGCGTGGGCAAGACAACCTGTGCAAGGATATTCGCCAAAGCCATCAATTGTCTGGATCCCACTCCGGACATGGAAGCATGCGGAACATGTGAGTCATGTATTTCTTTTGCGGAAGGCCGTTCCTATTCCATTCATGAACTCGATGCGGCTTCCAACAATTCTGTGGATGACATCCGCGAACTTATTGACAAGGTCAGGATCCCTCCCCAGATTGGCAAATACAGCGTCTATATCATAGACGAGGTACACATGTTGTCCCAGTCTGCCTTCAATGCATTCCTCAAAACCCTTGAAGAGCCTCCTTCCTATGCACTTTTTATTCTGGCTACTACAGAAAAGCACAAGGTCCTGCCTACGATTCTGTCCCGCTGCCAGGTATTCGATTTTAACCGGATCACCATAAAGGCTATGACCCGCCATCTGGCCGGGGTCGCCGTGAAGGAAGGTGTTACCGTAGGACAGGATTCCCTTCAGGTCATTGCCCAGAAAGCCGACGGAGCCATGCGGGATGCCCTGACCCTCCTGGATCAGTGCATAGCTGTCAGCGGAAAGGACGTAACCTACCAGCAGGTCATTTCCAACCTGAACGTACTCGACAGGGAATATTATTTCCGCCTGACAGAAATGGCGTTGAAAAATCAGTTTGACAAAATGCTGCTGCTTTTTGACGAAGTGCTGGGCCGCGGATTCAACGCCCTCCATTTTATTGGCGGACTGAGTGCCCATTTCAGGGATCTTCTGGTATGCAAACAGCCTGAGAGCCTCCCCCTGATCGAATACGGTGAAGAAACAGCCGGCAAATTCCGCGAACTTGCCTCGCGTTGCTCCCTGCCCTTTCTTTTCAAGGCATTACACATCTGCACCCAGGCCGAGGCAGGATACAAACAAAGTAATTATCCCAGGCTCCATGTAGAAATGGCCCTGATCCGGCTGAGCCAGGCTGACAACACGCCGGCTGCAAAGCGGCCTTCCGATTCAGAACCGGAACAACGCCCGCCGACCGGCAACAGCGTTGCGGCTGCCATTGGACCGGAGACACCCCGGCCAGCTCCCGCACCCTCAGAAACACCCCGGACACCTGTTTCCGGCGGATCTTCCACCGTCTCGATCAAAAAACTGATGCATAAAAACCAGCTGGCAAAGGAACAGGCGATGGAACCGCAGGATCCACAGGAAGAATCCCTCGTAAAGGACCTGGACACGGAGTCCCTGGAAAAAGTCCTCCCGGGGCTTTTCGACCTGTTCAGGGACAAACCCAACCTGTCGGCAACCCTGTCACGCCGTCCGCCGCAGATCGTGGACGGGTTCAGGGT
>Ga0172381_10006924_pt1 | contig 11298 bp, 10 predicted proteins | sample Leawel6488metaG_FD_119754 | JGI IMG/M metagenome (GOLD analysis project Ga0172381, IMG submission 119754) | Leachate microbial communities from a municipal landfill in Southern Ontario, Canada - Leachate well 64-88 metaG | ecosystem: Engineered > Solid waste > Landfill > Unclassified | place... | reverse complement strand
TTGGATGTTTCAAATTCGATGCTTGCAGAAGATTACTCGCCAAACAGACTGGAACGTGCAAAACTTGCAATTACTAAATTGGTTGATAATCTTCATGGTGATAGAATAGGTTTAATTGTTTTTGCTGGCCAGTCATTTGTACAACTTCCTATTACGACAGATTATGTTTCGGCAAAGGTATTTTTAAATACAATCAATAATGAGTCAGTGCCTGTACAAGGAACGGCTTTGGCTGATGCTATTTTATCTGCAACAAAAAGTTTCAGTACTCAGAGTGAAAAAAGTCGTGCCATAATACTGATTACTGATGGTGAGGATCATGAAGGGGATGCAATTGAGGCTGCAAAATCTGCTGTTGAGGCTGGTATTAAAATATATTGTATAGGAGTGGGTTCTATTGAAGGAAAACCTATTCCTGTTAATGGAGAACTTTTGAAAGATAAAAATGGAGATATAGTTGTATCACGTCTTGATGAAAAAATCCTTCGTGAGTTGGCAGGAATAGGAGGAGGCCAATATGTACGTGCTGGAAACAGTGAATTTGGGTTAAACCCTATTATTGAAAATATTCGTCAAATTGATCAACAAAAATTTCAATCTGTTGTTTTTGAGGATTTTGATGAACAATATATGTATTTTTTTGCAATTGCTCTTTTCTTTTTCATACTTGAAATGTTGGTTGGTATAAGGAAAACGGGTAAAAAATTGTTTTGATAAGATATGAAAAGATTAATGATAATTTTGTTAATGTTCTTTTGCGGTTATATGGCTGCTTTTGGACAGGTTGACCGATCCAATGTTCGCAAGGGTAATCGAAACTATAAAAAGGGGGAATATCAAGAGGCTGAAATTAATTATAAAAAAGCTTTGCTAAAGGATACTCTTTCTAATGCGGCTAATTTTAATCTTGCAAATACGTATTACCGCATGGAAAATTATACTGAGGCGGATAAATATTATAATGTAGTTGTTGACTCTCTTAGTAAACTTGATAAGGGGGCGGATATGTATCACAACACCGGAAATTCTTTTTTAAAGCAGAAAAAATACCAAGAGGCTGTTGATGCTTATAAGAATTCCTTACGTTGTTATCCTTCTGATATAGAGACTAAGTCTAATTTGGCCTATGCTCAAAAGATGTTAGAAAATCAAAAAAAACAAGACCAGAATAAGGATCAGAACAAAGATCAGAACAAGGATCAAAACAAAGATCAGAACAAGGACCAGAACAAGGACCAAAACAAAGATCAGAACAAGGACCAGAACAAGGACCAAAACAAAGACCAAAATAAGGATCAGAACAAAGATCAGAACAAAGATCAGAACTCTCAGGGAGAACAGAATGTTCCTCCTAAAATAACTCCTCAGGCTGCACAACAGATGTTGCAGGCGTTGCAGAATAAGGAGAAAGAGACACAGGATAAGGTAAAGAAGGAGAAAGCCCTATTGCTTCAATCAAAACAGAAAGAAAAAAATTGGTAGATATGAAACACAAATTATTATTTGTATTGTTATTATTTAACACATTTGTTTGTTTCGGGCAAAATTCGTTTACTGTGGATGCTCCTAAGGTTGTTTCTTTGGATGAAACATTCCGAATAGTATTTACTGCAGATGCAAAGATTTCAAATTTCAATTGGCCTGGTTCAAACGATTTTACAATAGCTTGGGGCCCTCAGACAGGCTCTATGTATAATACGCAAATTATTAACGGCAAACGAATGTCTTCATTCCAGGAAACGTATACATATCTTTTACAGCCTAAAACTGAAGGTAAATTTACCTTACCTGCAGCTACCGCTACGATTGATAAGAAAAGCTATACGTGTGGATCCTTAACTATAGAGGTAGTAAAAGGAAGTTCGGCTTTATCTCAATCTAATAATACGAATTCTGATAAGAAACAAAGTGCAGTTTCTACAAATATTTCTAAAGAAGATATCTTTTTGAAATTAAGTCTTAATAAAACAAATGTTGTAAAAGGTGAACCGATAACAGCCACTTTAAAGCTTTATTCTAAAGTAGATATTTCTGGTTTTGAAAATATTAAATTTCCTACATTTAACGGTTTCTGGAGCAAGGAGACTGAGTCTCCCCAGAATATAGAATTTGAAAGAGAAAATGTTGGAGGGGAGATTTATAGTGTAGCTGTCCTTCGAAAATATATGCTTATACCTCAGCAAACAGGGACTATTACGATAGATCCTTCTGAAATGATATGTCAGCTTAGGTTACGTACTCCTGAGACCTCGGCCTCAAAATCAGTATTTGATGATTTTTTTGATTCATATCAGACTGTAAGAAAGAGAATTACATCATCTGCCGTGAAGGTTAATGTTAATCATTTACCGGCAAATGCTCCGGCTTCTTTTGCCGGGGGTGCAGGTGATTTCAAGATGAGTACAAGATTCAGTAAGGAAGGTATTCTTTCACATGATGCAGCTTCATTGATTGTTACTATTACAGGAAGAGGAAATATATCTTTGCTTGAAGCCCCAAAAATAACTTTTCCTCCTGATTTTGAGGTTTATGATATAAAAACTACTGAAAATATTTCGGCGGATGGAACAAATGGAACAAAGACATTTGAGTTCCCCTTTATACCAAGAAGTTATGGAGAGTTTAAAATAGATCCAATAGAGTATTCTTTCTACAATATTTCAAAAGGTAAATATATTACATTGAATTCCGGAATTTTAAATTTGAAGGTTGGAAAAGGTGAAGAAGTAGCTCAGGGTGGTGTTCCTATTTCAGGTATAAATAAACAATCTGTGAAGAATCTTTCTGATGATATCAGATTTATTTCCACAGGATCTGCGAATTTGAGAAAAACAGGAAGTTTTTTTGTGGGGTCTATATTATTTTTTGTTATTCTTGCTATAATAGTTATATTTTATTTTGTGGCTGTTAATATATTAAATATAAGGGCTTTGCGTCGTAAAGATATTGCCGGATCAAAGAATAGAAAAGCAAATATGATTGCTCGTACAAGATTGAAGATAGCAGGGTCTTATTTGAAGCAGAATCTTAATTCAGCATACTATGATGAGCTGCATAAGGCAGTTTTAGGATACATATCTGATAAATTGACTATTCCTGTTGCTGATCTTTCAAAAGATAAAATCAGAGAAGTAATGTCTGAAAAAGAGACATCAGCTGAGTTAATTGATTCTCTAATAAGCCTGATTGATGCTTGTGAATATGCGCGTTATGCTCCAGATGCCGGTCATGAAGCAATGGAAAATCATTATAACGAAGCTATCAGAGTTATTTCAGAGTTGGAGGGTAAAGTGAAAAATGTAAATAAAAAAGTTAAAAATAGTAGTACTGCTATTGTCTTACTGCTGGCATTAGTAATAAGTTCAACGGTTGGTGTAACATCTGTTAGGGCTGCTAATGATGTAAAAACACTTTGGAAAGAAGCAAATCAAAGTTATACTGAAGGAAAATATGATGATGCTTTGACAAAATACAAGGTAATTGAAAGTGAACGTATGGTGTCTGCTCAATTGTATTATAATATTGCAAATACATATTATAAACTTGGTGACAATTCACATTCAATCTTGTATTTTGAAAAGTCTTTAAAACAAGACCCTTCATACAAAGATGCGCAGAATAATATTGCAATTTTACAAGAGCAAACATTAGATAAGATAGACGTAGTACCTGATTTTATTCTTGTAACATGGGTAAAAAAAGCAAAATACATCTTTTCTTCTGATGCCTGGGCCTGGGTGACAATATCTCTTTTATTTATAGTGGCAATTCTAATGCTAATATTTAAATATGGGTCTTCATCCGGCAAGCGAAAAATATCTTTTATTTTTGCTTGTATTTTAATGTTTTTTGCAATATTTTCCATCTCTTTCTCAATTACAGAAAGGAAAGATTCTATTTCTCAGGATAAAGCGATACTGATGTTGCCAGTTACATCTATAAAAAGTTCACCGGACGATGCAGGAAAATCTCTGTTCATTCTTCATGAGGGAACAAAAGTGAATATACTCGATTCTCTTGGTGAATGGATCAAGATAGAGCTTTCTGATGGACGTCAGGGATGGATTATGTCAAGTGCGGTGGAAATTATATAAATTTATTTTATACTGAAACTTAGTAACGTTACGATACCGTCCATAGTGCTAACTAATAATTTATTGCCAGGTAAAGGAACAATAGAATTTATTAAAGCAACAGACACTTTATGTTTCCACAAAAGGGTACCGTCAGATCCACTGAAACAGAAGATGTTACCTTTGTCGGTAGGAACGAATACAAGTTCACCTAATCCTTTAACCATAATTGAAGATGTGGGTGTAGGGGCAATATCATAATTCAATCCGCTTTTTATCTCCCAAATTTTCTTTGCATTGTTTGATTGTGTGGAAAATGCAATTAAAGTATTTGACATTGTCTTAACATAAATTTTTGATTTGTCCGGAGATATTCCGATTGATTCGCGGCCGCCATTTGCCGACCAAAGTTCTATCCCGTTTCTTGCATCAACACAATATGTTTTTCTTTCTGGTGTGACAAAGAAAATCTTATTTTCTGTTTTTATTGGATAAACTGCAGCTGGAGAGTACATACGACTCCCTTTGCATTTCCAACTCCATTGTAGCTTTCCAGTTTTGGTGTCAAGTGAGTATAATGTATTGGCCCAATCTCCAAAAACGACTTGTTTTTTATCCACATAAGGTTTTGTTTCAACAAACCCACTTACTTGGTCAAAGCCCCATACGAGTTTTCCAGTCATCAGATTAAGTGTTCTGAATATACCGTCAGATGCTCCTATAAAAACATTTCCTTTAAATATAGTTGGAGAGGAAAGTACCGATTTTTCACATTTATATTTCCATAGAAGTTTTCCGCTTTTTAATTCAAAACAATATATGTTTGAGTCGGTGGACCCTACGACCACTCTTTTTTTATCAATAGCCGGTGTAGAAAATATTTTTCCTTCAGTTTTGAAACTCCATAGTAGTTTACCATTATTTGAGTCAAGGGTTTTTATTACTCCTTGTGTATTTGCATATACAACGTAGTTTCCCGAAAGGGTTGCTCCACATCCTATATCGCTTTCATCCTGATTGCGCCAGATGCTCTGTACTTCAGGATATTCATTATTGATTTTAAATGTAAGCCAAGGAAAATCTGAAGGCAACCCATATGGGTTATCTTTCATTGTTTCAGTTGTTGAAAATCTTGGTTCTGAACTCATTTTTATACTATACCAAGCAGGACGGGTTTCCACATTTGCGATTCTTTCTTGTGCGGATATTATTCCGTTAGAAATGGAAATGATATTATAGCCGATGCCTGCATCTTTTCTTGCTGATGGTGATCTTCCCAACATCCCTGGTACTCCCATGTAATCCATCTTTACATTACTATGCCAATGTCCACCCATAATGAGTTGTATGTTTGTTCTTTTTAGAGTATTGATAACCTGAAAATAGTTAAGCATTGATGTGTCCTGAGGATAATGGTTAATAAATATGACAGGTTGTTCTCGTTTAGTAACCTTAGCTATCGAATCAAGCCATACCAAACTTTCATGAGGTAAAAGTGCTGGAGCCATTCTCATATTTGGCCCACTGTTACTTCCTATGAATTTTATTCCACCTGCATCAAATTCGAAGTTTTCATATCCGAATACTTTTGCAAATGTGTTGCAACCGCTTTCAGACCATTTTGCATCATGATTACCAGCGACGATATAATATGGTATATTAAGTTTATCAATAATACTTTTTGCTAGTTTAATCTCTTTGTCGCTACCAAATTCGGTAATGTCACCGGCAAAAATTGCAAATTGTAAATAAGGGAGAGAATTTACATCTTCGATGCATTTTTCAAGTTCCGAAATTTTTCCTGAGCCTACGGAAATGTGGGTGTCGGCAAAATAGGCAAACTTAACATCTTTTACCTGTGCAAAAAGAGAAAAAGTGCATAATGATATGCAGAATGTAAATAAAATTTTTTTCATTAAAAACTATTTTATAAGTGATAATAAATATTGTCCGTATTGATTTTTAATCATCGGTTGAGCAATTTCACGAAGGTGATTTGCTGTAATCCAACCGTTATTGAATGCTATTTCTTCAAGGCAAGCTATCTTTAATCCTTGTCTTTTCTCAATAACTTCTACAAAAGTTGAAGCCTCTGAGAGAGATTCGTGTGTTCCCGTATCAAGCCATGCAAAACCACGCCCTAATGTGAGAACTTTTAATTCTTTATTTTTAAGAAAATTTTCATTAACAGAGGTTATTTCAAGTTCTCCGCGAGCGGAGGGTTTTACTTCCTTTGCTATTTTTACTACTTTATTTGGATAAAAATATAATCCAACGACAGCGTAGTTGCTTTTAGGCTTTTTAGGCTTTTCTTCAATAGAGTTAGGATTACCTCCAGTATCGAATGATATTACTCCGTAACGTTCAGGATCCTGTACCCAGCATCCAAAAATAGTAGCGGTATTATTTTTTTCAGCATTTTCTACCGCTTTGTCAAGTAGAATTTTAAATCCGTTCCCCTGAAAAATGTTATCTCCTAATACCAGACAAACATTATCATTCTCGATAAATTTTTCTCCGATTATTAAAGCTTGTGCAAGTCCGTCGGGGGAAGGTTGTTCTTCATAAGAGAAATTTACTCCAAAATCAGAACCACTTCCCAGTAGCCTTTTGAATCCTGGAAGATCGGATGGGGTTGAAATAATAAGTATATCACGGATTCCCGCCATCATAAGGACAGAAATAGGATAGTAAACCATAGGTTTATCATAAATAGGAAGCATTTGTTTTGATACTCCTTTTGTAATTGGATACAATCGAGTACCTGAACCACCAGCTAATACTATGCCTTTCATATTTTATTGTTCTTTTACTTTTTCAAGATTAATTGTTTCTACACAAACCTTAGCCCGTAATTCTTCAATATATAATACTGAATATCTCTCACTTATCTGTATTACTTCTCCGTAAATTTTTTTCATTGGACCGCAAATAATTTCGACCTCATCTCCTTCGATAATTATTCTGTTCCCTTCTGATATCTTTAAAAAATTCTTTATAGCACTAATCTCATTTTCTCTTATTATTGCCGGTTTTTCAAGATAATATATTATCCTGACCACACCAGGTATCAAAATTGTTCCCCTGAGTTCATATTCGCTGCAATATACAAAAATATAGGAATTGAACAGCGGAACATTTAATACTTTTACCCTGTCTGACCATTTACGCTTTGATTTGTGTAAAGGAAGGTATGTCGTAATTCCATTGCTTTGCAGCCTTTTTTCAACCATTTTTTCTGCTCGGGGAGCAGTGTATAATACATACCAATTAGATGTCATAACATTTTTTTTATTCCCCACATATATTCTTCTTTCAATTTATCTATACCGCATAGTTGTATGATACGTCCAATAAATGAGTCTACAAGAGTGTCAATATCTTCCGGGTTATGGTAAAACGAAGGGGATGCAGGGGCAATAATCGCTCCGGCTTCACTCAATAGTGTCATGTTTCTTAGGTGAATAAGATTGAATGGAGATTCCCTCGGTACAATAATTAGCATTTTTTTCTCTTTTAACTGAACATCTGCTATTCGTCCTATAGTATCTGTTGATATGCCTGAAGCTATTCTTCCTATAGTCCCCATACTACACGGGAGGATTATCATTAAATCTGCAGATGCTGAGCCTGAGCAGAAAGGAGCATTAAAACTGGAATTGTCAACAATATGAATGTTATTGATTTTTTTTAAAAATTTATCTGTATCATTTTTCCTTTCAAGTTTCCATACTTTTTTTGCAGTATCTGTAAATATGATATTTAAAGTTATTTCATTATATTTTTTTGAAACAACTTCTATAAAACGTTCTGCATAGATAGAGCCGCTTGCTCCTGTTACAGCTAATACTATATTTTTCATTTCAACAACAATTCTCTTATTTTTTTCATTCCTGATGATGCTTGTTCTTGTATTTGTGTGAAATATTGATAATTCAATCTTATAGGGTTAGGATCAATAAGATATATCTGGGTCCCTTTCTTGACATAATTAACAAGTCCTGCCGCAGGATATACATTGAGGGATGTTCCTATAATCAGGAGAATATCCCCTTTCTTGACCTCTTCAATGGCCTTATCCATCATAGGTACTGCTTCTCCAAACCATACAATGTGAGGACGAAGTTGTATCCCGTTTTTATCGGTATCTCCGATGTTCACATCAGCATAACCTATATCTATTATAGTGTTTTCATCATTTTCAGGACGGACTTTTGTTATCTCTCCATGAAGATGGATTACGTTTGAACTTCCGGCTCTTTCGTGCAGATTATCAATATTTTGTGTAATAACTGACACTTCAAAATATTTTTCTAGTTCTGCAATTATCTTATGAGCATTATTGGGTTGGGCGTCTTTAATCTGTTTTCGCCTTGCATTATAAAATTCCAGTACTGTTTTAGAATCTTTATACCATCCATCAATGGAGGCAACTTCCATAACGTTGTATTCTTCCCAAAGTCCATCACTATCTCTAAATGTTCTTATGCCGCTTTCAGCACTAACTCCGGCACCTGATAATATTACTATACGTTTCATTTGTTTGTTTTAAAATAATAATTTTTAAGCCAATATCTAAACATTGGATCAATTATCTTGGCGTTGTCATCCTGATCAAAGGTAATTACTTCCTTTTTTTTCAATGCATCTTTTAACCGGAATACATTTGCAGATGAGTTAAGTTTGTATTTTTCCAGAATTTCTGAACTACTAAATCTTGGTACCTCATCCAGTATGGCTTTCAGAAAATTCAACTGGTTTTCAGTCAAATTTTCTACAATTTGCATAAAATTTGGAACGTGAATACTTAATAGTATCTCTTTTACTTTATTGACAATATTGCTATTTACATAACCGATAGGTAGAGAGTAACATATTGAACATAAATGATTTATATACCATGGGTTCCCATCAGTAATGTTATATATTTCCAAGGCTTGTTCCTGCTCTATTACGCGTCCGGTAGATAGAAAACCACTTATAATGTATTCTACGACGGCATTTTGAGAGAGCTTTAAAGGGATAATGTTTTCAATATGGTTGAAAAAATATTTTTTTTCTTCAAAAATATATTTCATTGAATTAATGAATGAACCGGTAAAAATATAAGTTGTTTCATGCTGGCGAGTCCATATATTCTCAAGGGTTTCAATAAATTCTTCACCATCTTCAAACAAAAGAATATTTTGGAATTCTTTGAAATATATTATTATATTTTTGTTGTACTTTTCGGCGATTTTTTCTGGTAAATTGATAATTTCATTTTCAGATAGTTTTTCGATTTGAATGTCGAAAGGGAGAATGGATCCTATATTCAATCTGCGGGATAGAGAAAGCATTTCATTTCCAAATGCCGAAATGAATTGTTTCTTGTTTCTAACATTAAACAAATCTATTTGACATAAGATATAATTGTATTTTTCTTTGTTCAGAATGTCTAATGATTGTTGTATAAGTGATTGTTTTCCAGTCTTAGGCGCACTGTAAAGTGTTATGCTTTTTTTAGCCTTAAGACAGTCGGAAATTAATAAGGTATCTTTTTTGCGTGAGATAAAGTTAATTCCCGAGTAAATTTTATTATAGGAAAAAGGTACTTCCATAAAAATTTAAGAATAGGTTTTGGTTTTTATTACAAGTTTGTTACAAACATACAATAATTTTAAATAATTCTTAATAATAAAATGTATTTATATACGTTAAAGAAAAAGTAAACAAAAATATTTTACGAGAAAAATGGTGTAGATGTTGTTTATTACCACTCTGCTAACAAACTCTAAATTAATTAGTATTTTTTAAAAAAATTTGTAGTGCAGATAAAAAACATTATATTTGCATTCCAAAATTGGATATAGAAGATTGATAAGCTATTGATTAAGAGATATTTAAATATATATCCGCTTACAGTCATAAATTTTAATATTTATTTTATGTACGCAATTGTAGATATTGCAGGACAGCAATTTAAAGTAGAGAAGGGCAAACAAATTTTTGTTAATCGCTTAGCCGCTGAGGTAGGTGCGTCTCTTGATTTTGATAAAGTTTTATTAACTGACAGCGAAGGTGCAGTTAAGGTAGGATCTCCTTATGTAAAAGATGCCACAGTTAAAGCAACTGTTATTGAACATTGCAAAGGTGATAAAGTAATTGTTTTTCACAAGATACGCCGTAAAGGTTTTCAAAAGAAAAACGGTCACCGTCAATATTTGACAAAGATCCAAATTGAAGATATTGCTTAATTAAAAAAGGTTTAGATAATGGCTCATAAAAAAGGTGTTGGTAGTTCAAAGAACGGCCGTGAATCACACAGCAAAAGATTAGGCGTAAAATTGTTTGGCGGCCAAGTGGCTAAGGCCGGTAATATATTAGTTCGTCAAAGAGGTACAGTTCATTGTCCAGGTCAAAATGTTGGTATTGGTAAAGACCATACTCTTTTTGCTCTGATTGATGGTATTGTAACTTTTAAAAAGAAAGCTAATGATAAGTCTTATGTTTCGGTACTGCCTAAAGTGTAACTGAAAACATAATAAGATAGCTTAAAAATATTGAGAGTGTCCGCAAGATACTCTCTTTTTTTATATCTTTGTGCCGTTTAAATATCAAGAGAATGTTAACACTTAAACTTTTAAGAGAACAACCGGATTTCGTTATAAAACGACTTGCGGTTAAAAATTTCGACGCAAGAGAAATAGTTGCAAAAATTATTGAAATAGACAGGAAAAGACGTATGCTCCAAGGGGAACTTGATTCCTGTCTGGCGGATCAAAAGATAAGGGCGGCAGAGATAGGTAATCTCATCAAAGAGGGGAAGAAAGGAGAGGCAGAAGAGGTTAAAAAGAAAGTTTCTGTTTTGAAAGAAAAATCGAAAGAAATTAATGATTCTCTTGAATCAAACAGTAATGAGTTGAATGAATTGGTGGTTTTGTTACCAAATCTTCCTTGTGATATGGTTCCTGTCGGGAAAACGGCGGAAGATAATATTGTTGTTAAGATGGGAGGGACTTTCCCTGAATTGGAAGAAAACGCTCTTCCTCACTGGGAATTGGCAAAAAAACTTGATTTTATAGATTTTGATCTTGGTGTTAAACTTACCGGAGCAGGGTTTCCTGTTTATAAGGGCAAAGGAGCAAAGATACAAAGAGCTCTTATTTCATATTTCTTAGATATGAATACTGATGCAGGATATCTAGAAATACAGCCTCCAATTATGGTAAATGAAGCTTCAGGT
>Ga0172381_10006922_pt1 | contig 11302 bp, 11 predicted proteins | sample Leawel6488metaG_FD_119754 | JGI IMG/M metagenome (GOLD analysis project Ga0172381, IMG submission 119754) | Leachate microbial communities from a municipal landfill in Southern Ontario, Canada - Leachate well 64-88 metaG | ecosystem: Engineered > Solid waste > Landfill > Unclassified | place... | reverse complement strand
TTTATTTTTCAAATCAATATAATATATTCCAGGAAAGTACTGTAGTATAAGCTTTGTTAATTTTAAAGATGCCAATACTATACTATTTATTTTAGAATACAATTCATTTTGTACTGTATCTAAAAAGTATTTACTATAAAAATCTTTTTTATAATTTTCATTAATTTTTAAGTATTGATGATTTTGCTTAGTAGAGATAAAGTAAATTATTACAGCGTGTTTAGAATATTTTTTCCAAAAGTAGTGTCTATAATGTCCTGCTACATTAATAAGCATTGAAGTAATTTTCATTTTTAATACTTCACACTGTTCTGTTTTCTTAGACTTAGATAACCACATAGTAGCTAGCTCTTCAACATAGAAAGCTTTTACTACTGTTTCTAAGTCAATATATAAAACTAATTCTTTTATATCATTTGATCTTATTGCATGATCTTTAAATAACTCATCAAGTTTAGTATAATTTATTAAAATCCTACTACAGAAAATTTGTTCCATAATACTAAAGTTCACATTGAATGTCCTTTATAATTAAATTCTACTATATAATAATATATGGTTATATTACCTATATTTTTTCATAATATTATTCATCATTGAGTTTAATTCTTCTGCATTTTTTCTTATCTCATTAGGATCTACGTCTGGCATAATATGATCCTTTAAAATACCATCTTCAAAGTCCATTATTGCTTTTTCATCTACATCATTTACGATTTTAAGGTTTGCAATTAATGATTTAATATAACCTATAAAATCTACCATCATTTGTATTATGAATGAATCTGCAAACATTCTACCAGTTCTATTTATATTCTTAGAGTTCCTCTTAAACTCATAATATTTATAAAGTAAATCATTAAGTTCTTTATTTTTTATTGGATCTTTTTCAAGTTTTATTGAGTGAACTATCGATTTTTCAAAAAACGTATTTCGTTCTTTTATAGTGCTTGAGGCACTTAAAGCTTCGTTTATCTCATCTGTACAATTTTGAAATAAAGCCAACCAGGATATTAATGGATTTCTCTGAAGTATTGTATGGTTCAATTTAAGTTTTGTTAACGTTATTCCGCCTGCAGGATAGCCATAATTTAATGCAAATTGGTCTGCAAATTTCTCATGGTTATATAAATCTCGAAAAACTTTACTCGCTAATGCCAGCCCAAGTGCAGCCATAAAATTTTTTGGAATGTGATATAGAACTTTAGCTAACTCAATAGGGCTATAAATGATCTGTTTAACTTTATAAAAAAAGGTTATCATTAAAATATATAAGGAATTAATTTTCGAATATAATGGAAAAGCTGAGAGAAATCTAGATACTAGTGAAATACTAGAAAGCCTTAAATCAAAAAATGTAATAATTGAGTCATAAACACTTATTAAGTGTTCAACAAGTACCTGAGAGAGAGAGTATCGTCTTCCTTTCTGTGCTTGAATAAATCGGATATGCTTTTGAAAATAAGAATTAATCTTAAAAACGGAGTTGAAAATTCAATTTGCTGTTTTACTAAAAAAAAATTATGACCGACTTCATGTAGTATTAGTGACATTAAATCTTCAACTGTCACTATATTAGAAGTAAAAAGGCCTGAATTCATTAATATGAATATATGTTTTCTTTTAGCATTTTTAAAGGAAACGCCATTTTCATTTTCAATTAATTTATAATCTTCTAAAAACTTAGGAGATGCAAAAGCTAGTGGTAGAGTCATAGCGTTATATTCATAATCATCTTTTATAAATATTTCTAAAGTTTCTACATTAAAGAGCTTAGCTAAAATAGTTTCAATATCAGTAAATTCCTGTTTATATTCTTCCTTATACCCATATCTTATATTATTTTTTGAAATATCCTCTTTAATTTGACCTAATATAGATTCGACATTTTTTAAAGCTGGAACCTTTCCATAAACTCTTTCATTAAGTAATACATTATATGTTTCTAGTATAACCTCTTGGCATTCTTTATTTATATCTTCAAGAATTATATTTGCATTATCTAAAAGCATATTTTTTCCCTTATCTAGTTTTTAATTTCAAGTTTCTGTATTGTATTAAGAATTTAATAAATTCACCATTATTTTTGTCATATATCTTAATATAATTGTATTTACTTTTTTCTATTAAATTATCAATAATTTTTTCACTATCTATATCCCTTAATCTATAATGTTTATTTTCACTAGACTTAATCTGTATTATTAATTCTAAACTGGGTATATAAAAATCAGGAAAATGAAAGTGCTCTTTTCCATCTTTTTCATATTTAAAAATTTGAGGAGCAGGTGATATAATATCTTCTGTAGGCCATTCCATTACGATATCTAAGAACTTTAGAAATCCTAATTCTAATTTTCCTACATATTCAAATTCTTTTCCATTTTGAAAAGTATACTTTCCTGAAATCTTCCTGTTAGACAACATCATTTTCTGTTGATCTGGTGAATCTAGTAAATGAGTTTTACCATATGTTTTAAGCATCTTAGTTTTAAAATCTTCTCTATATTGCTCTTTACATTTTTCATTAGTACATAACCTATTATACTTTTCAGCCTTTACATTCCAATCTGTAAGTGCTTTACATATAATGCAATTACCATTACCCTTATATATTGCATATTTATTTTTTACATTGAAATAAATCTGGGCTGCAGGTAATTCTTTATCACCTGATTTTAACAAATCTAAATGTTCTAGTTCCATGTGCTCATATAATGGTACTTTTTTAATATATACTTTAGAACAAAATGGGCATTTAAACTTCTGCATGGTATTTTTTCCTTAAAAAAATTAAGAACTTTTTATTAATTTGTTAATAAGGACTTTTTATGGCTGGAATTAAGGATATTTCCTTTAAAATTAAAGTTATTTCAAATGGTGAAGTATTGTATGATCTTGAACAATTTTTATTTCAATCTAGCAGTAAAAGAAAATTTAAATTTAGCAGAATATACAATACTTTAAAAGATACAATAAGTAAAATGATAGCAAATGTTACTGATGGAAAAACTCGATATATTCTAACTGCATATAAAGATTATTTAAAAACAGCATGTAGAGATATTGATGTTGAAAATAGAAGTATAACAATGCAAGAACTTGAAGATATATTAAAAAGTGAAGATCATCCACCTCTTAATTTAGAAATAGGTGATGCTGAGAAAAATATTATTGTAAAATCAAGCATCATAATTTCATCTAAGTTAGTAAACTAAAACATACTCATATAACATTCTTAGATTACAGGAGTAGATTATGAGTATCGTAGATATCAAGATAAATGAATTATATAATAAGAAAGAAATTATTTTAGATGTAGATAAATTTAACAAAGTTTCAACAGAAAGTGGTATAGTAGGATTAGCTATAAATATCCGAAATTTAATACTACTACGAAAAAAAACTTATCCTACTACGCCTGACATGGGTATAGGTATACAGGATTATAAGTTTGAAGATTTAGATGATTCATTAATTAGTTCATTACAGGAAACTATTCATTCTCAAATAAATACATATATACCAAATACGGAAGTAGAAAGTGTGTATGTAGAAAAAATGGCTAACAGGCACAATAAATACAACACAATAGGTGTAATGGTTCTAATAAAACCTGTAAGTAAAATTGTTTTCTTATTAGACCAGGATAAAGTAACTAAAAAAATACTATCTGAAATATATGTATAATTTTTCACTTTAAAAATGTTGAGAATAATTAATTAACATTTAAGAATATAAGGGGAGTTCGCCAATATGTCTTCATCAAAAAAACCACATAATGAAAAACCTACTGAAAGCAAAATCTTAGACAGTCTTCCTGATAATGTAAAAAAAGAATTTTTAAATAATCCACCACATGAAGTTGTTATAACTGACTCTGTAAAAGATGCAATTGAAGAAATACTAGCTGAAGAAGTTGTTCCTGATGATACTAAACCAGAATCATCAGAAGAAAAAAAAGAAGAAATTTTGTTTAATACTGAAAATCTAAATGAAGCAGAAAAAGAAAAAGATGAAGCTACTATTGAACTAGAAGATTCAGTAGAAAAAGAAAAAGAAGAAATTCTTTCTCACTTCCAGGGTAAACCAAGGCAAGATCAAAAGAAAAGCGCAATTGCAATTTTAGAAAATATTAAAGTAGATTTAAATGACATTAAGATTAAAACTGATGTTGACTTTTTAAAGATTGAAAATTCTATTAATAAGAATGTAAATGTTAAATCAAGCTTTCAAATAGTAGCAACCCATTCTGCATATGCTGCATTTATGAGTGCTCTTGGTTTAACTGATATGAATGCTTTAACTACTTCTAATCTTGATAACTTCAATGCAAGAAAAAATATGTATAAGATTATACATTCACATATTGAAGATACAAGTGTTGGAAGTGTTGGATTTAATGACTGGCTAAAAATTACAGCCTTTGAAGATATTAGTACTTTCTTATATGGTATTTATTGTCAAACATATCCAGGCGATAATGAATTTACCATTAAGTGTGGTGAATGTAGTGAGAAAATTTCTATTAAGGTTAACAATGGAAATTTAATTACTACGTCAAATGACCATATGTCACTAGTAAGAGTACGAGATATTTTGTCAAGTTGCAATAATATTAAAACTTTACAGAAGAAAACTCTATTAAATGAAACTACTAGGAAACTACTTCCTCAGTCAAAGATTATTATAGATCTATACTCACCAAGTTTAAATGATCATCTTAATCTGCTAGGTGGTTTGAATGCTAATTACCTAACAGATAAGAGATATGAATATACAATCTCATTATTCCTATATACTAAGAATCTCTATATTCCAGACCTTTTTTCATTCTCTGAAGGTCAACAATTAGAATATGCTGCAGTTACTAGCCCTGATAGAAAGATGGAAATTCTCCATAATCTTTCAAAGGATGACGGGCTAGCTATTGGTAAAGCAATTAAAGAACATACCTTAAAGTATTCAGTTAGTTATGCTATTAAAAACGTAAGATGCTTAAAGTGTAAGAACCTAATTAAAGAGGTTCCATTAAACATTGAAGCGATGCTTTTTACCCTAATCTGGAAGGACATTCAGGGGGAGTAAAAAAAGTCTATGAAACTAAATCTGAATTAGAAGTTTCATTACTTGAATTATTTGATGGTAAGATTTCTCTTACTGAAATACAATCTCTTTCCCTTCCAGATTTATTCGCTATGCGAGATGCTAGGTTAAAACTATTAAAAGAAAAGCAAGAACTTCAAAAGAAAATGGAAGAACGTGCTAAACAAGATTTAAGAGAAAAACGCAAGAAAAAATAATTCTATTAATTTACAGGTTAATTTAAGTATTAACCTGTAAATTAATACCTTTAGGACACATCTAATGAGTAAAACAAATTTTCCTTATAAAAGTCTAGGTGAATTTATTATAAATAAATCAGGACTAAACCTTACTGAAATAATGACTATTACAAAAATACCAATGTCAGTGTTAGAAAGTCATTTCGTTCATCATAAAGAAATTAAAGATCAGTATATAGTATTATATGCTAAATTATTAAAACTTCCAAGTCATTCTTTAATTGAAAAACAAAAAATGATTATCAAATATGGTAAAATTCAGGAGACTGTATGAATGAGTTAAAAGTAAGTAACAATACTAATTTTTTTAATGCAAATACAACTACTAGTATTATAAAACAGACTCTTAATGAAATTTCCAATAGTTTAGCTAGATCACTTGGACCCTATGGTTCAACTACTATAATTCAAGACAAATTAATGAATCATCAAATTACAAAAGATGGATATACTATTTTAAGAAATATTAAAATGGATCATCCTCTATGTAGAACAGTACTTGATGTTCTTTTAAATATTAGTAGAAATCAGGTAAGAAATGTTGGTGATGGTTCTACATCTGCAGTACTATTGGCAAGTAGTCTTTTTCAAACGTTAGATAATGTTAATTATAGAAGTACACCTTCAAAAGATATAATGGCTATACTAAAGATAATTGAACTTGAGCTAATTAAACATATTAAAGCAGCTGCAATTCCAGTTACAGATGAAAACTTAGCTGAAGTTACTAAGAAAATAGCTTTCATTTCCAATAACAATGATGAGTCAATGGGAGAATTAATTTCTCAGATTTACAAAGATAATGGAAAATTTGTTTCAATTAATATAGATACAGGATATGCACAAGAAGATTCTTTTTCTGCTGTATCTGGTATGGAAGTAAGTAGAGGCTTATTTCATCATATATTTATTAATCATGAAACTGAAAAGAAATGTAAATTCCTTAAGCCATTAGTATTCATGTGTGATCATGACCTAACTGAAAAAGATTCAGACATAGTAATTGAAGTAATTCAAAAGGCTATTGAGTTAGGGAAACCATTAGTAATAATTGCTAAAAATTATGATACGTATATGAGAAGTCTTCTTATTGGTAATAAATTACAAAAGAAAGATTTGTTCCAAATTTGTCCTATTGATATAGCAGTTAATACTACTGAAAGATTAGAACGATTTAAAGATTTAGCTATTTACCTTGGTTGTTCACCATATAACCGATTTGATGAAAAACTAGGTAATATAATGACATATTTTGGAAGTTGTCATGAATCCATTATAGGTGAGACTGATAGTAAATTCCTATACGGTAAGGGTAATCAGGCAACAATTCTAAATCGTGTAAAGTCGCTTAAAGAAGAAATTGAACGTATAATTAATAGCGAAGAAATTACTTATGATAAAAATGATGAGCTATTAGTACTGCGACGTAGAATAGCAAATCTTTCTAATTCTATGATAAACCTAGTAGTAGGCGGCTCTAATGAAATAGAGAGAAATACTAGAAAATATTTGTTTGAAGATGCAGTATATGCTTGTCAGTCAGCTATAAAACATGGATATATTATTGGCGGAAACTTACAACCTATATTCATATTAGAATCTTCAGATTTTACAAATATCATATTAACTAAAGTACGAGAAGAAATGCCATTTCTTAGTGATAGTAATATTGCTATAGATCTAATAAATTCAGTAAAATCTTCTTTTAAAGATGTATACGCTATGGTCCTTTACAACTCCTCTATTGATGTAGATCAAGTAAAAACAATTATCAATAAGTGTATTAAGGAACAGTCAATCTATAACGTAAAAACAAAGACTTATGAAAATTCTATGGAACATATAAAAATTGTAAACTCTGCTGAAACTGATATTCAAATTATTAAGTCGTGTTTTTCAATAGTTGGGCTATTATACACTTCAAATCAATTCTTAGCTGTCAATGATGGATATTCTAAATTAGAATTTACTATTTAATATTTTAATATAAAGGGAAAGATTATTTCTTTCCCTTTATATTACATATAAATTGTTGAGGTTCCAAAATGGCTATAACTGTTACAAAGAAAGTAGAAAAATCTACTGATATAACATTAGCTCAATTTTTAAAAAATCCCTCTGGTATAGGAAGTTCTGTATTTTTTCGTAGGGATATTATTATAGAGAACCTAAAGAAAAGATATAATATATTATATAGAGATTCAAAATCTAAATTTAAACACATTATCTATCGGATAAGCAAGAAAAAATTTCTTATTCATATTACTATACCTTCTGAGAAATTTGAAAAACTTACTTATGATGTAGTATACTTATTCACTCCTAAAGACTTAGCAGAAACTACTCGATCAATTTTATTATCTCATAATGTAAATTTTTTTAGTAATAGTCCAGCATTTGTATTTACCTATGCCTATTACCTTAACAAAGAAAAAATGTTTATTGATATACTTAAGACTAAAATAAATAAACTGGCATTAACACAATCTCCTAGAATAAGAAATCCGAAACTAACTTTTGGTTTTGAAAAGAGCTTATATTTTGGAGCATTGTATATTTTTGAAAATGAACTTCATCTAACTTCAAAACTAGAAAAAGATGCTGAAGAATTTGATATAAAATATTTTCTTGAAAGTATAGATACTGATGAAGATAAACTGTATCTCTATAAAAAATACAAACAACAAGAAGCTGCTAAAGAAAGAGCTGCTAAGAAACTAGCCATCGAAAAAAAGAAAAATACAGTTCAGAAAACAAGAACTGGCAAAAGGTTAAATGAATCTAAAAAAATTCAAGAAACAAAAGAAAAGAAAAGTGTATTTATAAATACACGTTCTAGAAAAACAAGAGCTAGAAAAGAAGCTATTGCAAAAGAAAAAGCAGCTATCTTAAATAGAAAAGTAGATAGACGGGTTAAAAAAATCAGTAAGATTAGAGCTAAGAGAAAACTTGGTATTAAGAAACGCTATGTAAAGAAAAAATAGCAATTTTAAAAATTGTTAATAAGCATATATAATTATTATGTAGTTTCTTTAAACGTCATATCTTAGGGAGTTCTTTAAGTGGCAATTTCTTTTAAAAAGGCAGTACAAGTTGATGGTGGAAAGACAATATTAATACCCTTTGATAAAATTTTTGGTAATAAAGATTTAGAACCAATTTCATTATTTCCCATAAATAAGAAAAGAAATTTTATACCTATTACTTCGGAAATCTGTATTATAATTAACTATGTATTTAAGAATAAAGATGAAGAAATCATATTAGATTATATGAAATTAAAAACCAAAATAATGGTTAAGAAACAAAAAGAAAAAGAGTATTTAGAAGAAAATTTTATAAATGATATTACAGTATTACTAATAAAAGAAGCAGTTATAAAATATATTGATAAATATATTGAAGATAGTTATACTATTGAGTTAGATAAAATTACTAGCAACAATAGGACTACTATTAATAAGGAATTACAATTTACAGATGATCATGCTAAAGTAACACTGAAGGCTAGCATGTTAATGAAATATGTCATCCCTATAATTACTACATATATTTCATTTCATCCTGTTAAATCTGTAGATGACTTATTGTATAACATATTTTCTAGTTTCTTTAAATACTTCAAATCTGGTGAGATTAATATCTTAAATAAAATATTTAAACTAATTGAAAGTAGAATTACAGCTACAAGATACTCCGACCAAGTGATATGGTCTTATCTAAAAAATGTATCTATTACAAATGATAATCTCACTAGAATTTTTAATAAAAAGATAATCTCAAATGTAATTCCTAAAATTCAGAATAATAAAAATGTCATTAGCTTTTTACATGTAGTAATTAAAAATCTAATTATGTATCAGTTCACTTATAATTTTGCTATCTCTTATAAACCATTAAATCTTAATAAAACAGATAGTGAAGGATTAAGTGATTTCGATAAATTAGAAATTAACATGGTAAGGGCTGATGAAAGTTACGATATAATTAACTCATTGACAATTGAAAAAGAAATTAAATTTTTATTAAAGAAATATGATTTAAAGATTGGTAAAAGTGAACTAGAATACTATAAATCTACTATCTATGTAAATAAAGTTCAGACAAATTTTTTATTCTTGTTCTTCAGTAAATATACAAGAAATTATAGATTGCTATATAACTGTAATTACACGATATATGTTAAACTACTAATACTTTTTAAGAAATGGTTAGAGAAGTATGGGTTTGTTACTCTTGCAAAATATATTACTGCAGTACCAGAGAAAATTACTGAAAAGAAGACTTTTAATAAACGGCAGATTTTAGCTAAGGTACTAGACTTTAATAAGTATGAACACTTGTTAAAGAAGAAATATCCATACATTCAAGATATCATTATCGGAAAAAGTATCATCATTAAACTTATCATCAATCTAAAGTATAACAAGTTTTTTGAGATCCCAACATATACTGAATACAAAAAAGATAGTACTTTAGAAAAGAAACTTCTAAGTAATGTAAGCGATGAAGTAATCATAAATGAGGTACTAAACTTTTGTGAAGTAATTTAAGAAGGACATATGAATGAACTTGCTAGTAAAATTAGGGATTATTTTAAATCAAATCTAAAAATCTGTTATGAGACAGTCCGTAAGGATGAAATATATATACGATGTACATACTGTGGGGATTCTCAAAGTAATCCCCATGGTGCCCATCTATATATTGGACTAAAGGAACCCTATCAGTTTCATTGTAAAAAATGTGAAACATCAGGGATGGTAGATTTTAATTTCTTAAAAGACAATGATGTTTTTGATTTAGATCTTATTAAAGAAATTGTAAATTTTAATAAGAACTATAAAAGAAATAATCCACTTAAAACCCTGAATGTTAAGTATAAATCCTTAAAGTATAAGGTTCCAGCATTAAGTGGCACTACATCTGAGTTAGATAAGTTAAAGTATATTAATAAAAGACTAAAATTAAATCTAACTCTTAAGGATATCCCTAAGTTTAAAATCATCTTAAACTTAAAGAAGTTTTTTGAATATAATAAAATAGATACATCTAGTAAACCAGCATATGAGAAAAAACTACTAGTAACACTACATAAATATTACATAGGATTTTTATCAGCAGATAATACATTTATAAATTTCAGAAGACAAAATAAAGATGAAAACTTAATGAGGTATAGAATCTATCCTATTAAGAATATTGAAAATTCAAATAGATTTTATATTAAACCAGTTAATATAGATTTAATGGATCAAAGCCACCAGGTAGTAATTACAGAAGGAATTTTTGATTTACTATCAGTGTACCATAACTATATACATGAATATGATCCACTAAAAACTATCTTTGTAGCAGCAAATGGAAAAGGATTTTATAGAGTAATAAAGTATCTACATCGAATAGGTTTAATAAACCTAGATATTCATATATATTCTGACAAGGATGTAAATATTAAATTCTATAAAAAAATAAAATCTACTGACCTATTGCTTAGAAAATCAAAAATAAAAATTTTCTATAATAATAAACCTGCTGAAAAAGATTTTGGTGTCCCATTAAAGAAAATTGAAAGGATTTATAATATCGTATGAATGTGATAAGTAATATGTATGATTCATTAATTAATACAAATTTTCAAATCCATTTACTTGCAATAGTGTTAGTACTGATTATTGTAATTTACACCCTGTATACTAAGATACAGGAGATGAAAAAGAGTAGTCTAGCACTATTTACCGAAGTAACTAACTTAAGAAACCTTAGTAAGCATAAACTGGATTTTGAAAATGATATATCTTTCTTAGCATTTTTGATTGATTTTAAAATCTCAAACTATATTCAGTTTAACTCTCAATTAAAATCATTTGAAGACGAAAAACATATACTGAATGACAAGATGTTTGAGAAAGCTATGACTGAATTACTAATGGATGTTTTAAGTAGTATTAGTACTA
>Ga0172381_10006921_pt1 | contig 11303 bp, 23 predicted proteins | sample Leawel6488metaG_FD_119754 | JGI IMG/M metagenome (GOLD analysis project Ga0172381, IMG submission 119754) | Leachate microbial communities from a municipal landfill in Southern Ontario, Canada - Leachate well 64-88 metaG | ecosystem: Engineered > Solid waste > Landfill > Unclassified | place... | reverse complement strand
GTAATTTCAAACGGCCTAATAACATGCACAGCTCTGCTAAATTGTTTATAGCGCAATCCGATCAAGTGTTGAAACTTTCCATAAATACGCGCTTGTTTTTCGTCCTCGGTATATTCCGCAATCATTCGCTCAATATGTTCATGCTCCAAGTGTCCACGAATACCATGCTGCTTGCAAGCGTCCTCAACTTCGGCCTCAATATAAACTCTCTGTCCTTTGGCGGCCAAGTCCTTGTCGGGATTTGCGATTATATGGTCATATAACCACGCAGCATACAAGGGAGTTTCTGAAATGAATATAATACCACCTTTTCTCAAACGGCTTACGCACGCCTTGAATATGGCCTCTGGTGGCGGTTCGTCAAACCATATCCAGCCCAACGTAGAGCTTTCAAACTCTTTGGCGTCTTGCTCATAACTCATAATGTCAAAAGTCCAGCCATTGTCAGTTTTCCACTTACTATCATATTGTTTTCCCGACTTCTTGGCCTTGTAGCGTCCCGCCGGGAGCCATTCTTTAAGTGTTGGTATCAAGTTGCCTTTCAAGTTTTCCGGGTCTGATATTATTCTGCCCTTTTTCGGGTATGGCCATTTCTTGTAAAGAGGAAAATTAAAGTACGGGTTCTCGCTTTCGGTTCCCCAAATAATATGCGCCACAATGTTTGCGGCCGTGGCTGTTTTACCAACACCATTAGCAGCAGAAAATAAGACAATAAAATTATCCTCACCAACTTTCTTGATAAATTGCTCACCCTTTCCGTTAGGTTCAAAGAAGCGAAACTTCTCACTGTCCAATCGGAATACTTCCTCCTCTGTTAAATCGCGGAGTTCATTCATAACAACTTCGGGATCGTCGGTACCGCAAAGTTCCATTACTCTTTTTTCAATATCGCTTTTTGGAGTTTTATTTTCCATTGCTAAAATTATCAATAACTCTTTCCTTTTCTTTTGACGGGACTAAACCAGTCGGATCAAATTGGTCTAACGATACTCCCCCCACCGGCTTCTTATTTCCAGTCAACTCCCACCACTTCACCGGGGCCTCGCTTTGAAAATAGATATTCTCGGCTTTGGTATGGTCGTATTCGTGCTGATAGATTTCACTGGCCACTCCGGTTAACCAACGTCTAATCTTTTTTAATCCGAACCAGCCGGGGATTTGATATTCAACCTCAATCCTGTCATAGCGCGTAATTCTCTTGGGTTGTCTGAAAGGAAAAGACAAGCATGGCTCATTCCAATCAAGAGCGTTTGGGATTTGATTAACCTGCTTTCCGTCATTTTCTGTCTTGCCGGTATAAAGTTGACCGTCTAATTGCTTATATAGGGGCGCTGAAATGATTTGCGGGTTGATTATCACGTCGCTTTCAAACAGCTTTTCAACAACACACTCCGGGGATAATACAAAAAAAGCATACGGAGTTTCGCTAACTTGGGCGTGAGCGATCGCATATGCTTTATTAAATAAACCTTTTGTCATTGGGCGCAAAATAAAACGCTTCATTTCGCTTGCCTCCTTTTTAATTTCCCGATAAGAAACAACTGGCTTGGATAAATTGTAATGGATTTTGATTATTTCCATGCTATTTTTTATTATTGATTATCTACTTCTTAAAGCTATTCTATGTAAATGAAAAGCTCGTCTTCGTCGTATATACTGAAATATACTGTAAGGATATTGCCTAATCGTTGAATGATTAGGGTTAATCTCATGAACTAACCTCCAATAAGTTGAGTGAAAACCAATCCACCAGTGTTTATTTATTCTTATTTTCTTCATGTGCTTTTACATTATTGATTATATCAAGAAACTTTGCTGCTACGTTCCCGTTAAAAGAAACTGCCGACAATTCTTTGGCTATCCTTTCCCGGTCTTTGAGTATTGCTTTAACTTGAAGTTTACGAGTGTATTCTTTGAACACAGCCAACTCGTCGTGATGTCCGGCAAAAGAGAAACTATCGTTTGTTTTAATTATTTTCATTTGTTATCTTTTCTATTTTTTTAATTATATTCTTATATTTTATCGGAGTAAAGTAATCTTTAAATTGAGAAAAGCATTTTAAAAGGTGTTTACATGGCGGCTGGCCAAACCCTCCCCAGCAAACAAGGCCACTATGCAGCGCCACGTTTGTTGTATATTGTCCCGACAAGCATTTTAATTTTTCCTTTTTCATGATTGTTGATTAACTTATGGGGAAGTTGTAGGCGTGTTCTGACGCCTCGTTATTTCTATAAGCAGGGGAAGTGGTATCTAATATAGCCGTGTAAGCAGCTATACCAGCCCACGAACCTTACAGTTCTCCTCCCCCAAAAATCAACCAACTATTTGATTAACTCACGGGGAGGAAAAGCAAGCAATAAAAACCTCCCCGTATGGAATTGGAGCTTTCGCCCCCGTGAATTAACCAACCTCATTGTCAAGCGATACCAAAATATACGTTGGGACAATAAGCAATAAACCAATAACAAACAATCCTATCCAAGAATTATCTCTAAATAAATATCCGATCCCATATCCAGCCGGAACCGTTATAAGAAGTTCGGTAATCATTATTGAAAAGAATATAGTTGGGTTCATTTTATTTCTTTAATAAAAACGCTTTTAATGTATTCCTAAATTCTACTAACTCCGCATTGGAAAGATTTTGATATTTCCTTTTAGTTAACTCAATTTGTTCCGGCGCGTAATGGCCTTTAACTTTATACGCCATATCAACCGCACTTGATCTGTTTCTGTTATCCGGTGCTTGAAAATATGCCACAGCCCCAAGATAATCGTCACGCTTAATATAAATCAATTTACAGCCGGGCACACTCTCAACGACGATCTTAATTTCCTCGTTTGTAATTTGCTTATCTTTGTGTCTGCGATCAACTGGAAAAACATAATGGCTAATCTCGCCGGCTCTGATTAACTCGCCATGAGTTTTGTAAATCAATTCGTCCGGGAGGTATTTAGCAATTAAATCTTTCGCTTGCGTAGTAGAAAATAAACGGCCGGGATTATCTGCATAACATTGCGACATTCCCTCCTCTTTGATTATTTGACGAATTGACGGTTTATGTTTTGCTCCGCACTTGCTTTTTGACAAATCAGCAATTCGTTTTATAATCTTTTTTACGTTTTTCGGTTTATATTTTCCGTGGATTTTCTTTTTCATGCTCTTTTAATTTCACTAAAAGGAACCTTTGAATAATTCTTATTTCCCTCAAACTTAACGCGAGCTAACTTCTCGTCGTATTGATGTTTATATGTCCGGGGAACTATCCCTAAATACTCGCCCCTCTTGGTGATCATTATTGAGGACCGACTGTTGAGGTGATGTTCATACGCCCAAGATACCCTGTCGCCTCTCTTTATTGTTTTTAATGTTTTCATTTGTTTAAAATATATGCTCTATGCAATAAAAATTACTTAACTCCATTCGCTTACACTCTTTCCATTGCGCTACTGACCACCAAATAGAAATACCTACTACAAGTATAACAAAAATAATTGCTAAAATAAATAATATCTTGTCTTTTGTTTCTTGGCTCATATCCTTTGTTCTTTTACGGCTTCATTATCCTTAACTTAATAATTTGCTTTGGTGGCCCGAAATGTTTACACCTATCCGACAGCGCCTCTAATCTCGCCTTGATTTTCTTTTGATAATACTTGGCTTCATTTTCTTTTTCTTTTTTGTTGGCCATAAACAATTTTATCTTTTTGCTTCCTTACCCCTTGCCTCAACTTCTTGAAACAGAACGGACACCTTGACCCCCCGGCTATTTTAATATCATGTATTTCGCAATGCCATGCCGGTAATACTCTTAAAGGATCAATGTACTCGTTCTCTTGTTCCATTTTATTTTATTTTTTCAAAGACATTATTGCCAATCCTAATAATTATTTTATCCATTCCGGGCTTATCAATCTCTCTCCAAAACTCCTCGGGAGCTATTACAGAATACATAGCGCTATCCATGTTCTCGTCTTTGTGCATTTCAATTTGTATTCCGTCTGCTATTAAATGTTTCATATTTTTATTATTTATAATTACTAATATCTAATTCCCCGACTTCTCTTTCCCCTATGTAAAACGTCATTTTGTTTCCCCACTGCGTTATATTGAAACGATTTATTTTGGAATATAGATAAAGCAAAAAAGGCCTTTTCATGATCCAGCCCGGCACTTTCCAAACCTTTAAAGCAAAATTGTCAATTAAATCAGCAAGTATGATTGCCTTATCGTAAGAATGTTCCTCCATTATTTGTTCTGTTTCGGGCAAGAGCCCCTTTGTGATTTCCATGCGCGATTATTTTTATTTTATTATACCTCTTTTCTCTAACTGCAACAAGTTGCAAACTGTGGACAACTCTTGTGGCGGGATTATTAAACTTTCCCCGTCTTTTAAATTGATAAAAGGATCAATTTTTATGCAATCACCAAGACACTCAAACTTTATCCGAGTTCTTTTTCCCCACCTTGATATTTTGTAAGCGTAGCCATACAGTTTCATATATTTTCTTGTGCTTTTTTACAGTAATAATCTTGGCAGAAGTCCGGCCTTGTTTCGTATATCGCGCAATAAGCATTTCTTTTTCTAAATCTTAAATGAGGACAGGACGGATTTCGGAAAGAGCCAAAGCCGTATTTCAAGAATAAAAATATCCGGTAAAAAATCCTTTCCTTAACACTACATTGCTGCATTAAAGTTTTTGTTTGGCAGCATTTTCCACACCTTAAACATTTCATTTCTTTTGTTTATTTAAACGAATAAGAGAGCAAAGAACTGCATAGCAAATCACCACCCTGTCATTATGTGTCCAACGGCCTATTTTCTCGCCCGGAGCAACTCCGGCGCACCTTTCTGCTATCTCCCAAAGTATTTTATTTTTCTTTTTTGTAATATCTGTCATTTCTTTTTTTTGTTTTTACCTATCAATTCCCAACTCGTCAAAGTCGTCGTAATCAATTTTACTTACCGGGATTTGGCTAAACAGTGTCCCCTTTGGATAATTTATCTTTTCGTCATATCCGCAATGCTTACACGATCCAACCAGCTTCACTTCGTCGCACCCGTTAATAAAAACAGCTTTAAGTTTGGCAATTTTTTTACATTGCTTGCATGTAATCATATCTTTTGAAATAAGCTCAATCCCCTTGGTGTATTAAAATAAACGTTTGGCAACTGGATCGTCTTGGCCGCCGCGTTAATCTGCTCATGTTGCGGAGCCGTATCGTGAAGCGCAAACATTTTTAATTGGCGCAATCCGGTTTCTAACAACATATTGATTTCCTCCAACCTTACTTTTCCTCCGGGACCGCTATCAATAAAAGCAAAATCAATTTGGCTTCCTCCTATGCTTTTGATTAAATTAACCCCCTCGCAGCAAATCACGCTTCCTATTTCCGGGAACAATCCCTCGTCCATTAAACGTTTATTAACTTCGTCCACTCTTTCTTGAATAGTATCGCAAGATATTACCCGGCCGTTTCCGTTTTGTTTTAATGCCCGGGCTATTTCCAAAGTACCGTCGCCTAAATAGCAACCGGTTTCAACTACCAGTCCCGGCTTAATTAAGCGCATTAAAGCTCCGATAAACTCATTAACCTCGTCCTCGCTACTTTGTACGTCCCGAGCGCTCCACATTTTATCCTTGTCGCCCAGCAACGGATTAACTCCTTTTGTAAAATTATTTTCGTTTGGCATGTTTTTATTTAAAATCAACCTCAAATCTTTTACTTATATCAATTTTAAGTGCGTCCCCGTGCATGATATTCCCCTTGAAGAACTCCTCTAATTTTTCCTCGGTGCTATCAATTACTTCATTCATAATGGCCGACCTATACATCAATTTTTCTTGCGAAGTAAGAAATCCGGGATTTACCACTTTCACTGTAATAGTTTTTTAAACATATATTTATTTAAAAAAGTAATTACCTGTTTGCTCTTGCATGTCCACGTTGTAAAGATATTGCGCTTCGGGAGTTAGCTTTACGAAATACTCGCATTGAGTTTTTTCGGCTGCGTATTCCGGCCACTGTCCCATGTTGTATAGATATTCTCTATATTCGCACAAAAACACTCTTTTTAATCGCGGAAAATCACTACTCCTTTCCGGGATATAGTTTTCTTTTATTAACCAGTTAACAGGGAAATCCCACTTGCCATTAAAAGAAATAGATAGACCTGCCATAAAGCCATTAAAGTTCTCATTGATCACGGTGTAGCTAATATCGTTCGGAAATGATTGCATTCCTTTGGCGTGATCGGAAAACTTCACTTGTGAATAATAATCTTTGACTTTTGTGTAATCAATTTCAACCCCTTTTGATTGTTCGCCTGTCGCAACCGGTCCCGGCTCAAAATCGTTTTCGGTTAACGCTTTATTCTCGGCTGCTGTCTGCGCCTCAATCTCTCTTTGAAGTACCGGGAGCAGTTGAGATTTTGCTGTGTCTTTTTCTTTATTAGTGAAAGAAGCCGAAGCTAATATCAACGATAGAAACGTTAAGACGAGCATTATTGTTTGTGTAAGTATAAATCCTTTGTTTTTGTTCATGTTTTTTATTTATTTTTATTATCTGCCTTTTCTCTATATTCATTCCAATACTCTGGGAATGCCTTGCGCAATCTTTGAAAATTAAGTGGATCGGCCCTATAAAAACAACTGGCCAACGCTTTAACAAAACTCCCGCCGAACTCCTGCATTGTTTCTACTACTTTCATTTCTTCTTCTGTCATAATTTTTATTATTAAAATAATGTTTTTTGTCGGACGGGCATTTCCGGCGCTTTAATTATTTGACCCTCCACAATATCAAAGTTTATTCCCTCCCAAAAAGGATCGTCCGCAACAAAATCGTGAATAGTGACCATGTGTTCGTCCGGTAAATAATATCCTACTTGTCTGCGCTCCTCTTTGGAAATAACAGCAAGACGCGGTACTCCAAGTCCTCGCAAAAAGCGCGCCCCTTTGGTTGTTAAACAATAATTGCCGGGATTGTCTTTTATCTTGGCAATTAAGCCGTGAAATCTTGGACGAGATAGATTGCCGACCATGTTTGAGGTGAGCATTCCCTCTTTAATCATATCCCTAAAGTCCGCTCCGGGAGCTAATCTGCATTCCATTTCCTTGCGCGGGTGGATAGCATTGATATTTTTCCTGTAAATTGCCACCGCTATTGCCCGAACAATCTCAACGGTCCCGAGATCAATGGGCAACAAGTAAGTTAAAGATTGGTGGCAGTGCGGGCAAATCGCCGGCTGATATGGTTCTTTTAACTTTATGTGATGTTTCATGCTTGCTTTTTTAAGATTACTTATAAATCCTCTAACAATAACATTTCTTTATCCCAAGCTCCGAGTATTTGCCAAAAATGTCCGAATGGTGATTGAGCAAGAAGTATCGGATCGCGCCTTTGTTCTGTTTTTTGAAAATCTTTTTTCTCTGCAATGATATAGAATACCGGCTTTTTACCGCAAAGTTTTTCCGTTTGCGCTGTATATTCTTTCATTACCTCGGTTGCTTCTCTTGGCAAATCGGCCACGAATTGAGCCACTTGCCCAATTTTTAAATTATCGCTTGCCTTTAAAACATTCCCGATCTTGATATTCCCGGTATATGGGTATTGCGAATAGAACTTTTCAAATTGATTATACTTTTTCCTATTTTCCAAGCGGATAAGCAAAGAGCTTATTTCTTTTACTCCTCTATTCATGTCAAAGTCCTCACTCTTAACCATTTTTAATTTATCGCCGAACTCTGCTATTTTTTCCTCAATGTACTTTTCGTCTGTTTTAATCGTAAATGATTTATCGTGAAGCAACTGCATTTCATAGACACCTTTTGGAGTAATCTGTATTTCTTTATCTTTTCTTTTTTTTCTTTTAACAATTTCCTCGGCCATTTTATCAACGTCTGCCTCGGATAAAGCATAAGTGATTTGAGGATTTTGCTGCATATTGATACCTAAATCATTATAAAAATCGGGCAGATAATTTGATGTTTTTAAAGCACTTCTTCCTTGAAACTCAATATAATTGTGCCTATTAAACTCAAAGATACTTTTTCCGAACAGTTTTAAATCCATATTTTTATTATTTACAACTTAAACTAATTATGCTGTGGTGTGGATAAACTGGGGACAATGGGGACAAACTGGGGACAAACTGGGGTATATCCCGTGGATTGTTTATTCTGCGGTATTTTATTTCCCAGTTTCCCACCGACTTTCCACGAATTATCCACTACTTATCCACATTGTAGCAATCTCATTAACCCTTATTCTTATTATTGAAATAGCTACTTTCTCAAACTTATCCACAGTTTTTGGCTCCTTAATAGTAATAATAAAAGATATATTATTTATTATTAACAAAAGAAACCTTGAAGCCGGACGAGCCCTTTTACGTTTGGATCAAGGAATAACATATCCCCTTTTCCAATCAATTCCTCGGCACCGTATTCGTCTAAAATAATCTTACTATCTATCCCGGACGACGTCATGAAAGAAATACGCGTTGGTATATTGGCCTTAATCCTGCCAGTGACAATATCAACGCTCGGCCTTTGTGTTCCTATGATCAAATGAATACCGACAGCTCTTGACTTTTGAGCCAATCTAACAATATCCTCCTCGGCCATAAACTCTTTCTGTAAAACCAAGTCAGCGTATTCGTCAATAATAACCACTATCTTTTGCATTTCACCAGTCCTGTTATATTCATCAATGTTGCGAACGTTGGCATTTTCTAAAATAGAATACCTGTTTTCCATTTCGTCAACTAACCATTTTAAGGCCGCGGACGCTTTCTTATCGTTAGTTATTACCGGGCACAAAAGATTTGGAATGTTTTTGAATTGGGTAAACTCAACTCTCTTTGGATCAATTAAGATTAAGCCCACTTTTTCCTTTGGATATTCTTTAAGAGTATGGATAATACCGTTAAGCATAACCGACTTACCGGAACCGGTTGCGCCGGCTACCAATAAATGGGGCATATCCTCAATGGCTTTTGAAACAATATCACCATAGACATTGATCCCGATTGGTAGATTTAACCTGCCGTCGGCGGGCATTTTTGGTAATAATCCCTCGCCGTCAAAGAGCGGAACTAAAACCTTGTCTTTACTCGGTACCTCAATGCCAACCAAGCTCGTTCCCATTATCGGGGCTTGTATTCTGATTGTTTTAGCTTCCAAGGCCAGTGCCAAATCTTTCGCATGCTGCTTAAAGACACTCATTTTGCAACCACGTCCGGGTTTCATAGTGTATAAAATGACACTGCTTCCCGAATAAGTTGTGTTCATTTCAACCGGCAATCCGAACTCTTGAAGTTTCAATCGGATTTTTTCCTCCGGTGGTAAATAATTATTATCAACGGAAGTTGCTTGGCTCTCAATAAACTTGTGCTCCATAATTATAACCGGAGCGTTTTTGTGTTTGACTATTCTCGGAGCGTCCATATCAATTAAGTTTTGAGTATAATCCAAGAATGTCTGATCACCGTCAAACATATCATTAAAGTTTGGAAAGAACTTAATGTCCGGGCGTGCTATTTCCTCGGTACAATCTTTATATAGCTGATAAAAAACTGTAAAATAGTGCGGAACATCGTCAAAGTTAATAGTGTAATCTTGCCTTTGAGTTGTGCCGTCTTTATTTTTACTAACCTTGTATTCCGAGAAGCGCATACGCTTTGGAGCTTTTCCAAAGATTGCCTTAATAACATGATAACTAAACATTGATTGCAAGAAGTAGGTGCCCTTTTCCGCATACTCGTCAGAGAAAGAACTCGTAAACTTGTGATCGTCAATGCAAATATCTTTCCCCTCCATATAAACAACGTCGGTGATATTCTTGGCCGGAATAGCCATTTTATTGCCAGCGATTTCAATAAAAGCAGTTTCGGGAGTTTCAACCGCAAGTATCTTTTTATATTGCGGCCTCTCTTTAAGATAAAATCCGAACGCTTGGTTAAAATCTTTTAAGAGTTTTTCCAAGCTGCCCGTTTTGCCATAGTCAATTTCCGGGTCCCTTTCGTAAATCTTTTTAACTCCCTGCTCTGTGGCTTTGTCTATGGTTGATCCAAGAAGTATATGCTTGGCTGCTTCGTGGCACGCTTGGCCAAGCACTGCGCTCGGACTGTATGTTTTATCATTTATCTTTAAGATATACCTCTTTTTAAAAGCTAAACGGTTATTTAAAAACTTTGCCATAGAACTATAACTCCAATGGTCTATCAAAAACGCTGTATCTTTGATTGGATCAAGTTTATTCTTTTCCATTGTCGTTTTCAGCGTTTAAGATTTCGTTTAATTTTTTCTTCCCGGGAGTTTCTTCTTCTTGTTTTATCTCTGCCAATCCTAAACCGTGAGCTTCGGATATGATTTCTGCTTCCTTTGGTTTATCCTCGGTTGAGTTAATTGCTTCCTCTAACGTGGCATTCCTCTTTTCAATCTTTACTCCGGTCTTTTCCTCGGTTTCTAATCCCTCAAACTCCTCCGCTATTCCAATTCCCTTTAAGGCGTCGGGAACAATAAAGTGAGCAGTTTCAGCGAACGCTTTATACTTTAACATTCTCTTGGGATATTTCTGCCATGCTTGCGACTTATCTAATACCCCGGCTTTTTTAGCTTCCTCAATCGTAGAAGTACCACTCAAACTTTGACCGTTATCACCACGAATAATTGTGACCTCGGCCTTAACATCATTGCATTCACCCCAAACAACTTTGTGGCCAGCTTTTTGAACTTGACTGATCACTGTGTCGCCGTACATTACAACTTTTCCTTTTACAATATACATTGAGTTAATGCTATCAACCGGCTGTAATCCTGCCTCATATCCGGCTTGCAAAACCAACATCAGTTGAGCTGCGTTCTTAATCGTGTCCGGTAGCGCATTGCTTTGAATAAAAACATCAGACATTACTTTCATTGATTGCCAAAGTTTTGGGTTAATGAAGTTTAATGCTTTTGTTTCGCACTCTTGAATATACTTATCCGAGGGAGCTAATCTTTCCTCTAACGCGTTAACCGGACCTAACTCTTTTTTAATTGGAGGTGCCGGTGTTTCAACTTCTTTTTCTTTTTTTTCTTTTGCCATATTTGCGATTTCTTATTTTGCTTATTTTTTAGCGACTTTTTTTACTGGTTTCTTTTTCCAACGTTTCTTTGAAATCTTTGAAAAATGCTCGGGTCCATATTTTTTCAATGTTGCTTTTCCACCTCTTTGAGCAAAGAGGGAAGTGGCCTCTTGTAGTTTTGTTTTCTTCATAGATAATTTATTCTTTACCCGGGAATATCGTTGCGAG
>Ga0172381_10006920_pt1 | contig 11303 bp, 10 predicted proteins | sample Leawel6488metaG_FD_119754 | JGI IMG/M metagenome (GOLD analysis project Ga0172381, IMG submission 119754) | Leachate microbial communities from a municipal landfill in Southern Ontario, Canada - Leachate well 64-88 metaG | ecosystem: Engineered > Solid waste > Landfill > Unclassified | place... | reverse complement strand
TTGAGTAAGAAAAAATAGAATAAGAGACCATATTGCTATTTCTTTTTTAAATGTTTTTGAGATCATATTTTAAACATTCTTAATTAGTTATCTGAAAACTTATGTAAATAAAGTAATATGATAATTTTCTATATTCAATATTTTTTATCATAGTACTTGTAAGACTTCACTCTGTGATACTTATTGACAATAATACTTGGTTCTATTTTTCTACTTTCAAAGCGTGTCTTTACGCTTTGTAAATTTCGTAAAGATACGCTTGAAATATCGACTACAACTATAACATCATCAGCTAATCTCAATAATTCTGATGTTTCAGCAACTAAATTTATCGGTGCTGTGTCAATAATTATCAATTCGTAATATATTTTCAAAGTATTCATAAAGTCTGTCATTTTATTTGAACGAGCAATATCTAAAGGATTACACACCACTTTACCTGTATCAATTACATGCAATTTGTCAATAGAATTAATAGAATTGTTCAATTTTTCACTATCCAACAAAACATCGATCACTCCTATAGCTTTTAAATCAACACCCAACATTTTGCCAAGCGATGGTCGTCTAAAATCCATATTTAACAAAATCACCTTCTTATAAGACGAACAACTATATGCTAAATTAGTAGCTATAGTAGATTTTCCCTCACCAGGCTGTGTGCTAGTAATAAGCACAACTGCTGAACCATCTGCCAATTTAAAATTCAAACTCGTTTGTACAAGCCGCATAGCTTCAGCCTGCATTGAATTCGCATCATTCTTAGCAAAAAACATGTGCTTTATACTTTCATGATACGGTATAGTACCCAATACGTTATATCCAAGCGTCTTTTTAATTTCATCTATTGAATGCGGGAGACCCTTTAAGAACTCTATACCAAATAATAATGATAACCCTAATGAAATACCAAACATAAAGGCGAGCACCACTAAGACTTTCTTTCGCGGTACTATAGGCTTAATGTTTGGTACAGCAGGTTCTATGATTTTAGCGCTCCCAATCTTAGCAGCTTCTTGTATTTTATATTCTTCGAATTTAGAAAGTAACCCAGTATAAATTTCATTAGAAATCTGTTGTTCTCTTAATAAACTTACAAGTTGTGCTTCAATGATCGGAGCATTCTTCATCAAACCTTTTTGTACTAAAAGTTGTTGTTCAAGTGCAATCTTTTTTGCATTCAAACCTGCTATAACATTGTCAATCTGCTCCAAAGATGCAATACGCATAGAATATTGGGGATCGTTTGATGAATTTTTCTCGCCCAACTTTCCATTGTAAAACTTCTGTTGATTTAAAGCTGCATTCAGTTCGCTGATAGTTCTGATAAATTCAAGATTCAAACTTGAATATGCAGTAATATTTACTTCAGTCTCTTTATCGAGAGACATAATCTTTGTTTTTTCTTTGAATGCTACAAGATTTTGTTCTGCTTCTTCGACTTTTAACTTCTGTTCTACTAATTGATTTTTTATGAACTCTTTTGCAGTACTAATCATTTCTTGATTCATTTGTTGATTCTTCTCAACAAACACAGTCATCAATGTATTAACAAATAAAGCAGCAGTATCTGCATTTTGACTCTTACACTTTGCTTCTATAAGATTAGTGTTCCTGACTAAATTGAAGCTGAACCTTTTTAAGAAATCTTCAGGTTGCATTATTCCTTCTTCACTTGTCAAGCCCAAGATACTGATTACTCTGTTTAGAATAGGACGTGTCTTAAGTATTTCCATTTGAGTAGTCAATGGGTCAGATTTTCCCAGTGAACTTAGCATGATGTCTTCCAATGGTGAACCATTGTTCATAAGACTCATATTGTCTTGTGATATAAGCAGTTTTCCGTTTGACTCATAAACTTTAGGAATGAGAAAACAAGCAGCTATACCAATAAGCGTACATATTACAGTAGAAAGGATAAGCTTCCATTTGTGTTTTAATACAATATTGAGATAATCAATAAATGTCATTTCCTGTTCCTTTACTTTGAAAGATTGATTAATGCAGCTATTATAGATGCAGTGCTACCGACTACATTTATAAGAGGAGACCATGTTTTTATCCATTTTGATTCAGAAGATTCAGGTACCATTATCATATCACCGGGTTGTATTTCTTTTATATCTCTGATTTGATAATTAGTGCCACATGAAGTTAAGATTCTTATATTTGATTTATCAGCAGATTTTGCAAAACCACCTGCTTTCTTTATATAGCCTTTTAATGTCAAGTTTTTCTGGAACTTTACACTTGTAGGGTTGACTACATATCCATTTATATATACAAATGAATCTGTTTTAGGAATTTCTATAATATCAGAATCATTTAGTACTTGGTTTGTATCAGCATAAAATGTTTTATATGTAGATGATAAGTTTTTTAGGCCTGCTGAAACTTCAGTTCTGGGTGATTGGGTTTGTTCGATTTTTATTTTTCTATGTATACATATTTTTGACATATTTGCAGCAGGAAGTAATTTAATAGATGATAAGACATCTTTTAAAATAGTTTCACCATGTTTTATAGAATAAAAACCGGGATTTTCTGTTTCTCCTTTAATTTGGACCATATAGGGTATACGTTTTGATTTAAGTTCAGGAACAATAATAAAATCATTATTTTCGATCATAGTTGAATCATATTTTGAAGATGAAACTTTTTTAGTAATACCATTTCTTATGAGATTTATATGTGTAGTGTCTGCTGTAGGACTTAAAGTAAAGAGACTTAATAGATCTTTTAAAGTTTCATTTTCTTTAATTGAGAGTTTATTTGTATTATTAAGAACATCTCCAATAACAGTTGCATATTTTAAAGGATAGTCCATGAAAATTTGCGTTCCGGGTTTTACTAATGGGTTTTGAGTCAGATCATTCTTAAAAATGTATTTTAGAATGTCAATGTTTTGATCATCGACAAGTATATTTCTATTTAAATCTTCAATTTTAAATGTATCTACAGCTAATTTAATACAATCAAGAACTCTGTAAGCTGGAGGTACGTAATATACGCCTGGTTTCAAATTGCTTCCATTTAACGAAACTGGGAAGTCGCCAGTATATGTTCTGGTAGTTATTTGATTGGGCATTTGAGAAAACAGAATCGAGTATGAAATTATAATAAAAAGCGATAAAAATTTCATATTAGTCCTTAATGTTAGTGTAAATATTTAATAAAAATGTTATGTTCTTTTAATTTTGTTTTTATTTTGTCAATAAGATCTTGAGCGATTGTTGCTTCTGTGTCTAAAAACAATATTTTAATTGTGTTTGTCTTTTGAGAATAAGCAACAATATCAAAAGATTTGATGATTTTTTCGATATCAATGCGTACCTGTTTTAGTTTTTTTAATTTTGTTTTTAAAACAATACAACAACAAATAGAACAACAATCAGGTTGTTTCTTTTTAAAGAGTGATCGTTTTTCTTCTATACTTTTAATTTCGAAAAACGCATCTTCAGTATAAAATCCAAACCTGTCTTTAGTTTTAGTGTTTGATTTTAACATAAGACATTTTCCTTTTTAGAAATTGTTTTTATGTTTTCTAAATTAATATCGAGAAAAAATAAAGAACTACCAAGCCTTATTTTGATTATAAATAAATTGTTTTTTAGTTTTTTTTATAGAATCATAATTTAAATGGTTTTAATAATTAATATGAAGCGTCAATTTGTTTCTGATTTTTGCAGACGTTTTTAGTTTGTATAAAAAATTAATGCATAAGTTGACCCTTTAAATTCATTTTTCCATTACGCATCCATCGAGATATTGTACAAGGTGAAACATTATGTTTTTTAGCTAATGGAATAAGATCGCCGGCATGTACAAGACGTTCAGAATATTTATTAGGTCCTGGTTTTCGGGCACCTTTTTTATTTAATAAACATTCTATATAAAATCCATTTGGAATAGCGTGTACAATTCCATTTCTGTCAATAATATTACCAGGTACCCATCTATAAAACACTCCATGAACTATATTAAGAATTGTAGATTGAGAAACATTAAATTCTTTTGAGATCTTTGGTGCTGAAACTTTGTTTTTTATAAAGAGAAATCGTATTTTTTGTACTTGTTTTTTTGTAAGTTTTGAATTTCCTCTAATCATAGTGATACAAGGGATTGTTAAATCATAAATGTGATGTGTTATTGTATTTGTTTGACATTTAAATTTACGCGCTATTGCTTCAATACAATAACCTTGTTTATAAAGTTCACGTATTTTTTCTCTGCTTAATCCTCTTGGAGCGTTACTTTTCATAATTTTATTCCCGCAAAATTTCGAATATTTTTGAGTAAATGTTCCTGATATTTATACTAAAAAAATATTTTTGGAAATCGTTTTTTATATTTTCCAAATTAATATCGAGAAAAAATAAAGAACTACCAAATAATTAATTATTTTAATGTTTTCCTTATAAGTATAAAAAGTTTTGAATAATGTATGAATTTACTTCTTCGTCTAAACCTTTAATTGTTTTAGTTTGAGATTTTAAAGCGTTTCTAATTTGAGTTGAAGATATTTCTATAAGAGGATTTTCAGGTTCAAGGAATATATGAGGAGAATTTAAATACCATTTAATATTTTTTTGAAGTTTTTCTCCAGTTCTTGGTACTACTACAAATCTTACTAAACGTTCTAATTCTTGATAATTAACCCATTTGTCAAAAGTGTTTGCATTATCTAAACCTATAATGAAAGAGAACGAATGCGTGTCTTTGTATTTTTTGTCTTCTAAAAGTCTTTTAGCTAAATTGTATGTTTCGCCACTGAATTTGTTGTTTATTTCATAATCAAACACTTTAATTCTTCCATCTAGACGTGATGCTATTCTACACATTTCTAAACGGTGTTCTGGTGACTCCATTTGTTTATTATAAATGTGTTTGAAACACGGCATAATATAAACTTCATCGAATATTTTACTGTGATCTAAGACTAGTTTAGCTACTTGAATATGTCCAATAGAAATTGGATCAAATGCACCCCCTAAGATTGCTACTTGAATTTTTCTTCCAAGACTTTTGTATTGTTTTTTTCTTTTATTTATTTTTTTTAGATTTTCTTTAATTAAATCTTCAATTGACCATTCATTTTCATTACATAATTGTATGATTGAAGACAATAAGTCTCCTGATTCTTCTTTAAGACTTTTTATATCAAGATATCTGATTAATTCAAAAGATTCTTTTTGTATGTCATTTAGTCTTTGTTGTAGTGGTGTTCTTCCAAAGATTTCTAAATATGTCGTATTAATAGTTTTTTGCAATTTTTTAATGCTATCATTCATTATTTAACCCTTTTTATAGTTTATGTTTGTTTAATGTTAGAGTGTTAAAAGCCTTATTAGAATAGTATTATTATTTTTTCTGATTAAAATGTTGTGTTTCACACTATAAAAATTCTATGAGTGTTTGTTTTCTGATTTCTTGTATTTCTTCAATAGATATAAGCTCGTTCTTTGACATAAGCACTTTAATCTAACGCCCGGCCTTTAATGTGGCCGCCGAGCTATTGCCGATAGCGATTGATGCGCGTATGCTGTGTGGGGCAACCTGGTAGTGCGCCGCTGAAGCATAGACTGGGTAACCTTGCCAGGTGTAAGATATTGCTTCACTGTTCTTGCCTCACATTGTATACTAAATTTGTTGTAGGTTGTTGACGAGCGCACTCCTTAGTGTCCGCCCGCCGATTCCAAACTTTCGCTAACTCATCCAATGTCCAAAAATCCCAAAAAGAATTATCCAAATCAAGAAAGCAACATCTTGCTCCGTAACTGTACTTTTGATGCTGCGTATACCATCTTTTACTTACCTTGGGTTGTCTACCGCATATAGAACAAGGAAGCAGCTTTGTATTTTCGGCAGGCATACAATATCCTTTCTTTGCGCTCGGCAATTGACTACAACGTCTACACAAAGGCTGATGCACCGCTTTGGCATTTTGGCCTTGCGTTGTTTAATAAAAAATAAACTTAATAATTGCATAAGAAACAGTATATCAAATGATTTATAAATTTTTGCCACTTTTTATTTAAAAAAATTTTCAATATTTATTTTATGAAAATATTTATATTTTAATAGTTTTGACATACATAATAAATATTTTGAGTCATAATATTTAGAAGTCGAAAAAATATGATTTTGCAATAAATTTTAAATTTTAAATTTAAAAATAAATTAAATTTGTTTAAAAATGTAGGAAAAGCTATTGACGCAAAAGCTGACGAAAAAGCTTCTAAAATTGCTGAAGAAAATATGGTTGAGTTCGGCAAACAAGACATTCAACAAATGGAATCTGATCTTCGTACTATAAAAAACAATATTGGTTCAATAAAGGGTGAAATTGTTGTATTAGAAGATAATTTAAAAGATATCAAAAATAAAATCGAAAAACATGACTCTGATGCTTTAGCATTATCGGAAGCAGGAAAAAATGATTTAGCAGAACAACATGTATCTATGTCTATTTCACTAGAAAAACAAGCTGAAAGTCTTTCTCAAGCATTAGAAAGTCAGAAGTCTGTATTGAACGAACAGATAAAAAACAAAAATGATTTAGCATCAAGCTTACAACAAGCTCAAGCTGATTTAGTTACTATTAAAGCAATGACTGATGCTGCAAAAGCAAACGAAAAACTCGCTCAAGTATCTACTGCATCAGGAACAAATGCATTAGCATCTTTTCGTGAACGGCAAGAAGCTGCAAAAAAACGGCTTATCAAAAGTCAATCTCTTAAAGAAGAAAATTCTTGCGATTCTGATTTAGAAAAAGCAACAAATGATGCTCTTGGAAGCTCTGTTGTAAAAGATCGTCTTGCTATGTTGAAATCAAAAACAAAATAATAACTCAATCTGTTTAAAAGAGAGAATTTGTACGCAAATTGAAAAAAATGCAACAATAAATCTAGTATGTTGTTTATTTAAGATATCAAAACCACTTGTACAAAAAAAGTTGTATGTATTAGTGCGTAATGATTTAGCTGAAACATACAGAATTGTACAGGGCAGTCACGCTCTTGCACAATTTGCTTTAGAATTTAATGTAAAATTTAGATTATGGAACAATTCTACTATAATTTTTCTTGCTACAAGAAATCTAATCGAATTGAAAGAATTTGAAATAATTTTAAATAGGTTAAGAAAAGATTTTACAAGTTTTAGAGAACCTGATCTTAATGGACAGTTGACAGCAATTGCTTGTTATGACAATGGACAAATATTTAAAAATTTGAGAACAGCTTAAACTAAACAATTAACATTAATGAAATAAGTTATCAAATGAAAGAGATTATAATTTGCGACGCGTGTAAAGGTGAAGGAAAAATAGAAAAAAACGAACTAACAAACTATCATCATAGAGAACGTGATTATTGGGACGAACTCTGTGGAAAGTGCGGTGGCACAGGGAGAATGGTAGTTGAAACTAAAACAAGAAAATTAACTAAAGAAGAAATTGAATTAAGAAGCAGACATTAAATTTGCTTTTCTTTATAATTAATGAAAGATAAATTATGAAAAACTTTAATATATTGTCTGGTTTGTTATATACAAAAAAGATCTCTATTGTGCACAAAGTCTAGACTCATACAAAGATTATTTATACTCTTATAAAAAACGCATTTTCTGACTATCACGATACTGAGCTGTTAATAGAATCTTGGTATGTTGAAGATATCAAATAGAAAAAATAATATTCTAAGTTTTCGGCAATTGTCAGATGGCCATATTAAAGGCTGGGCTAATAAACAAAAGGTAATTTATCTTGGAAAAATTTGTTTTAACTCAAAAGAGACTTGAAACTAACATTCAACATCTTGACGACACTTCTGGATTCTTAATCAAAGAGTCTACGCTTAAATGGCTTATCGAGAAAATTGTCAACGAAGATAGGTCATGCCGGCAGGATCAGGTAAATGCTGAGCAACAGGCTAAATAACAGCAAAAATATGCAATGCTTGTGCTTTTTTGGACATTATTTTTTAAGTAAGTAGCGGCACTGCATACGTTTTGTGAACTATTATATGATTTAAAAAATAACAAACTACCTTCTGTTTCACAAACTTATTGCTACCAATAATAACCTATATAAATTTTATTCTATAATGCTAGTCATGGTCTCTACCATGCTAGTGCAAACAACAAAATGTCTTAATAACTTATAAAAATTTTACCTTGTTTTTATATTTTTTAGTTAATAGTAATTGTCTAAGGGAGATAAAACTATGTTAGCTTCAAAAATACAAGAACATGAAGATGATTTTGAAAATAATTTGATAGACTCAAATAAAACAAAATATGATAGAAATCAAGAAATCATAATTAATACTAATAGTAGTTTTGTTTTAAATAGAATAACTCCTCAAAAAATAGATAATTATTATTTTAAAGAAGAAACTAAAAAAACAGCAATTGTTCTTCATTTGACGTGTGGATTTCTTAAAGGGGATATTGCAACATTAGTAAAACAAGACAATCATGTAAGTGTTCATTTTGTTTTAGGTAGAAATGGTATAGTATATCAATTATTTGATACTAAATATTGGGCTTATCATTTAGGTCAAGGTACTATAGGTGGTAATCAAATAAACTCAAAACGAACTATTAGTATAGAAATATCTAATATAGGTCCGTTAATTAAAAAAGAACAAGAATTCAATAATATTTATAATAGTAAGTACTGTTCTATTAATGAAGAAACTTATTATAAAAGTCTTGTTTCTCACTTTAGAAATTATAATGTTTTTTCTACTTGTACGCCAGAACAATATACTTCACTTAGAAGTTTATTAGATTATTTATGCAAACAACATGATATTCCAAAAGTATTTATTAATGAAAAAGCTCGTTATAACACTTTTAAGAACTCTACTGAAGCACAATTTAAAGGTATTTGTTCGCATCTTAATTTTAGGTCTAGTGGAAAAATAGATATAGGTCCTTGTTTTGATTGGGATTTAATTAGTTAGATTCTTCACTTAACCATTTTCTATATAGTTCCCGATAATCATCAGTTCTCATAAATCAAAGACATTTATCATAAAATTATAAAATGTGATTTTTCAGAATAATATTCCTTCATAAATGCATGGGCTAAAACTAATCATTACCGGTTCATCTCCTCAGGTGCAGTGAGCATACTAATCATTACCTTTAATTACAGCTCTTGGATATAGTTTAAATGATACTTTTGCAAGATTTGAACCTTCAACTGTTTCTAATACTTGATCAATATTTTTGTAGCAATGAAATGATTCATCTTTAGGAGCGTTTCTAGAATTATATAAAATATCCATTTCAGTCATTTCCTTATTTATTATATCTTGATCTAAATTTTTATTAGCATTTCCACGTGACATTACACGACCACACCCGTGATTTATACTATATAAAGAATTTATAGAATTTTTTGGAAAAAGAACTGCTGAAGACGTTCCCATACTCCCGGGAATTAAAATTGGATGACCAGTATTTTCGAACCCAGTTCCTTTCAAGAGTTCATGATTTGCTGGTAAAGCTCTTGTTGCGCCTTTTCTATGAATCCATAAGCCTTGTTCTAATTGTACAAGATTATGACTAATTTCATAGTAAATTTCGGGTATATCACTTGTTATTTCATTTATTGCTTCTATTGTTGCTTGTGCTATTAAAAATCTATTGACAATAGCAAAATTTGCAGCTTGATTCATTGCATTTAGATAGCGTATTCCAATGTCAGAATCTACAGGAAAACAAACAAGTTCTTTATTATTTTTATTTATTTTTTTTTCAAAATTATTATTCCACCATTCAAACCCTTCATTGAAGAATTCTGTTGCTATTTGATGTCCATATCCTCGTGAACCAGTGTGAATCATTACCCATATTTCACCATTCTCAGATTGTTGAAGTTCCCAGAAATGATTGCCTGACCCAAGACTTGATAATTGATTTATTCCTCTATTAAAAGCTTTATCATAATGAACAAATTTATTTACTTTATGATGTGTTTTTTCAAATTTGTTACAAATTTTTTCAGGAACGTTTAGAGCTAACAACCCATATTGAAGAATATCTAAGAATTTGTCTTTATTAATAATTATCTGTTTTGAAGTTCTTTGTTGACCTATACCTAAAGATATTCTTTCTTCAATACTTTTCATAATAGCACGTTTTTTTTCTTTATTATTAATTTGATCATTAACAAGTTTAGTTTTTAGTAAAATCATACCACAAGAAATATCATACCCAGCAGCACATGGTGCAATGTAGTCTTTTGTTGCAACAACTATGCCTACTGGAACTCCTGCTCCAACATGAGCATCAGGAGTTATAATGATTTTTTCAACAGATGGAATATTAGTTGCCCAAGTGGCTTGTCTCCACATTTCTTCTTCAGATTGATCATAAAGAAATTGATTCATGAATATAGTTATAGGCTTAGGAACTCCTTTTTCTAAAACCCACTCATAGTCTGAAATTTTCTGAGCTGCATATTTAAATGACATAGCTTCTCCTATAATTAATTAAAATCCTACAATATGTCGAAAAAAATATTTGCTTTAGCCAAAATAACAAATTAAAAATAATTTTAAAAAACCTGTACATTTATTATTTTTTTTTGTATATTTAAAACTATGAAAGCAAATATTAAGATAGAAAATAGAACAATAGAAAACCGTATTACCATAAATGATAATGGTGAAACAGGAGGATAATGCTCGTATCTTAATCTCAAAATTTTAAAAAAGATACGGGCTCTGAAGAAATTCAGGGTCTGTTTTGTTTAGAACTATACTAAAATTTTATGTAGAAGTTTAATAATAATCGCTCAGGTAATTCAATGGTAGAATAGCAGTCCTGTAAACTGCAAGTTGTAGGTTCAACTCCTATCCTGAGCTTTTATAAATTTATCGTGCTTTAGCTCTTTAATAATGTGCAGAAAGAGTGATTTGGTTAAATATTTGTTAAAATTTAACTGAGAACGTGTGTTTAAATTTTTGAATTTTTGGGCCCGTTAGTCTAATGATTATGACGCAAGTTTTTCAAACTTGAGATCATGGGTTTGATTCCCATACGGGCTATTATACAAGAATTTTTTACGTTTTTTAGAAATTGATAAACAAAACAAATAAAACTTCCTGTATCCCCTCACTCTTATAAGGTGTTGAAAGGGTAACTGGTTCATGTTGGTTCAAATCCAACCAGGAAGACAGAATAATTTTTTAGGGGCCATAGCTCGCTTAGAAGAACACTAGTTTTGCAAGCTAGATATTGAGAGTTCAAGTTCTTCTGTCCCCATTGATCTTTGAAATATTGGGCTC
>Ga0172381_10006919_pt1 | contig 11305 bp, 23 predicted proteins | sample Leawel6488metaG_FD_119754 | JGI IMG/M metagenome (GOLD analysis project Ga0172381, IMG submission 119754) | Leachate microbial communities from a municipal landfill in Southern Ontario, Canada - Leachate well 64-88 metaG | ecosystem: Engineered > Solid waste > Landfill > Unclassified | place... | reverse complement strand
TGTTGGCGCACTTGGAGAAATTGGAAGAATGGAAACCAGAAGAATCGGAGAAGCACCATGCCTAACTGCCCCTTCTGCGGGAAACCAGAGCGAGACAAGGCCGCGCTCAAGATCCACCTAACCATTGAGTGCGAAGAGTATCAAAGGGTTGAGGAGGAGCCCATGAACGCAACCGAACAGCACTGCCGCGCCCTTAGCGCCGGTCTGGATATGGTTTACGCGGCGATGGAATCAAGAGAAAGGAGAGATCAGGATGATCCGCATAGCTCCATACGTATTAAGGTGGGTGTGGCCGCGATTATTGCCACAGGTGAGGGAAGCGATAGTCGCCAGTTCGATCACTCCCGAGACAGCGAAACAATGGTTGTCGCGCCGCACGCTCCATGAGTCAATGCTTTTTCTCAGTGAGGCGGTAGCGGCCATGACAAACGGAAAGAGCAGCATCCACGGGAAACCTTATTCGGTGAATCCGAGAAAGACCGAGACCGTAAGGAGGGAATTCCCCGCCGGGATGCCGGTTGATCTTTCGGGGTTGAAAGTTGTCGGGACGTTAAATGTCGATGACCCGGCTGACCCAATAAACAAATCGGTAATCTGACCATGAGTCTTGACGTGAACCCTACCCGCTCGCTGCGGGAAATGTACGATAGCAAGACGCCACCCGATGATGAGGAGGAAAAAGTGGACGATGAATTGTGCGTGTGGACAGAAGATCCTGACGGCGGCGGATGGGATACCGATTGCGGGGAGAAGTTTGAACTGACAAGCGGCACCCCGGAGGAAAACAGGATGGTCTATTGCTGCTTCTGCGGAAGGCCGCTGAGAGGGGCGGAGGGGTAAGAATGATGGATGGTCCGCAATGGCTTGAGGAAAGACGGAAAGGGGTTGGCGGTTCTGATGTCGCGGCAATCATGGGGCTGTCTCCTTGGAAAACAGCATACCAAGTCTATCGGGAAAAGAGAAAGGAGGTTGCAGATTGGCAAGGGAATGAGTCAACGGACTGGGGTAAGCGCATGGAGCCTGCTATCCGCCAATGGTATTCAGATCAGACAGGCCGATGCGTGAGACTCCCGGAGAAGATCATGGTAAATAATCGGTATCCGTTCATGCTGGCCTCGTTGGATGGATTCACCGATGATCCGCGAGGGGTGGAGATCAAGACGGCGCGATCACCGAAGGGATGGGGAGAGCCGGGAACGAATGAGATCCCCGATTATTACATGCTGCAAGTTCAGCATTACATGGTCGTGACTGCTTTCCCGGTGTTTGATGTACCGGTATCAATCGGCGGTTCAAGCCCTGTTCTTTACGAGGTTCCCGCAGACAGGGAATTGCAGGAAATGATAATCGAAGCCGCAGCCGACTTTTGGCGAAGGGTTATTGACGGCTACCCTCCCGATGCCGTTTCGTTTGCTGATGCCATCGCAAGGTTTGGAAAAAGTTCCGCACAAGGCAACGTCCTTGCCCTCCCTGACGCGATTTTCTCTGTGCATGACCTGAGAGCCGTCCGGGATGAAAAGGCGCGCTTAGAGGCCAAAGAAGAAGAAATCAAGGGCAAGTTGATTATCACTCTCGGGGATAAGGGCGACACGCTGATTGATGCAGATGGTTCACCGCTTCTCACTTATAAACTGTCGAACGGTCGCAAGATGTTTGACGCGAAGTCCCTTGAACGCGATCAACCGGAAATCTATCAAAAGTATCTCAAGCAATCGGACCCGGTTCGCCGGTTCCTCTTGAAATGAAAGGAGACCATGAACAATGACAGAAACATCCGCAATCTATAATGACTCGCCCGTGGCGACCAGGCCACAGAGTACCGCCCTTGTATCGGTAGAACAGGATCGCGCCATCGCCGAAGTGCAGGGGGCGATAATCCTTGCAAAGAAATTCCCCCGCAACCAGAAAGAGGCAATGGATCGAATCGAAGTAGCTTGCCAGCGCCCCGGGCTTGCAGAGCAAGCCCTTTATTCATACTCTCGCGGCGGGACGGAAATCACCGGCCCGTCGATCCGCCTTGCCGAAGCCATCGCGCAGAACTGGCAGAACCTTCAATTCGGTATCCGGGAACTTGAGCAGCGGAACGGGGAAAGCACCGTCGAAGCATTTGCGTGGGATGTGGAAAACAATACCCGCCACGTCAAGACATTTCAGGTCAAGCATGAGCGCCACACAAAGAAGGGCAGTTACCGCCTCGAAGATCCCCGCGATATTTACGAAATGACGGCAAACCAAGGGGCGCGGAGGTTAAGGGCGGCAATTCTGGCAATCATCCCCGGAGACGTGATCGAAGCAGCGGTGAAACAGTGCGAAGACACGATGAAGGCGAAATTCAACCCTACCCCGGAAATGATTAAGAAATGGGAAGAGGCGTTTCTTAAATTCGGCATTACCAAAGAACAGATTGAGAAAAGAATACAGCGCCGGATGGATGCCATAACCGCCTCTCAAATCGTATCGCTCCAGAAGATTTACAACAGCATTAAAGACGGCATGAGTAGCCCCGCCGATTGGTTTGAGGTTGAAGAAAAGGCCGCCACGGACGGAGCGACAGGCCTGAAAGAGAAGATCAAGGCGGCGAAGGGGAAAACAACCGGCCCCGAATGTCCCAAGGGCGGCCCGGTTATCGTTGAAGCGTGTACAATCTGCGGCGACTGGACAAGCAACTGCCCCTCCGAATCAGGGCGGGGGTAACAACCCGGAGTGATTGATTATGGATAAACAAGAAGGATTCCCGTTCATAGAGCGGGCCGATGAGTCGCAGAAAAACGCTATCGTAATTTCAAGGAAACCCGATCCGAAAGCTCCAGACCTTGATTTTGATGCCTTGTCGTGGGTTCTTCGAGCAAGGTCAAAGGATCCGCATCGGCTTATTCTTTGTGGTCTATTCTCTGACGGGCAGGGACAGTTTGTTTCTACTGACGGCCACCGGTTGCACATAGCGGAGATCCCGGCCCTTACCGAACGGATACCGGCAGGAACGTGGCTTTATGTTCATGCCGACAAGAAGCAAATCTCAATCAAAGAAGCACCGGAAGACCTGCCGAATTTCCCAGACTATAAAAAGATTTCCGATATCTCTGAACGGCACAAAAACCGAGGCTTCCTTTCATACATTGATGACACTCAGGCCGTTTGGGATTATTGGAATCTCACGGGGATCAGAAGCAACATTGATTACCTATTGGATATCTGTAGGGACACGGAGAGCCTTTCGGTATTTTCTGCCGATCCTCTTCCGCCCTGCGATATTCCAGGAGCGCCAGAACCGGTTGCGGCGGCAATTTTCTTTTGTTCGGAAAGCAGCGAGGGCAACACGAAAAAGGCAATGCTCATGCCGTTGAAGGGATAGCCATGTTTATTTTTTCAATCACAAATGAGACGGCAAAAATAAACATGGTGGTTGACCGCTGCCGCCGGAAGGGAGGGTGAGGAAATGAAGGGCATCCTGTTCAGCGGATCGAGTTCAAAGAAAGGTGGGCGTGATGAAGGTTGATGAGTTTGTAAAAATTATCCGCGCCGAAAAGGAACACACGCCAAGCGATGTACGTATCCTGTGTTCTATTATCGAGCGGCAACGGGACGCGCTACTATGTATTGAACTGGACGAAACAGGGCAACACAAAGAGATTGCCCGTGCAGAATTGGATAGGGAGGTGTGAGATGCAGAAAATCAGAATCGTGTTTGATGGTCCTCCGGGGCCGGAGGCAGGAAGGTTTGTTGAGGTAGAAACAGCAGAGGGGAAAAGTATTAAGTTCGGAGAGTGGGAAGAAGGAGAAGATGGCTTTTGGTATCTAAATATCTCGTGCCACCATTTCAGTGAAATGGCATCTGATAGCGAGATAACAAAATGGGATGAAGTCGCCAAGGCCATCGAGGATGAGCGGGACACGTGGGAGAAACGCGCCAATCAGCTTAAAGATAACTATAATAAGCTGTTTGATGATTTTGGCAAGTTGCAAGCTGACCTCACCGCTGCGGAGGATAAGGTGAGGGAGTTGGAGGGTGAAAATAAAGCGTGGCAACGGTCAGCCAAGAGAGTTGATTTATTGGCAGCAGGGCATGATCCATTAACCATAGAGTTACGGTCAAGGGCTGAAAAGGCTGAGGCCGACAACGCCACACTCCGCGAACAAGTAGAGAGATTAAAATGTGGAAAACTGTTTGCTGATAATGATGCTTCCACACTCCGCGAGAGGTTGCGGGTGGTGGAGGATGCGCTTAACAACATATCCACCGTGTATGATGCCTGTAAAAATGCTGCCGGTATTGAGAGAACCCATACAGAAGGGGCATTATGGAACAGTATTGAGCAGGCCATCAAGCAGGCCGGAGAGCCGGTCAAGGGGCAGGGAAAAGGGAAAGGAGAAGATATGAAGTTCAAAAAGAAACCAGTAGTAATTGAAGCAGTGCAGTTGCTTTGGTCTACATGGAATGAAATGTGTGACCACGCGGGAGTGGGGAAGTTGAGCGACGGGAAACCAGAAGGAACTTATGTCAATCCAAACAATGAGGCGGTTTCTGGTAGTGGTGATGGTAGGATTGCGCTGGCTATCCCAACCTTAGAAGGAGTGATGATTGGCGTTGAAGGGGATTGGATTATAAAAGGCATCAAAGGTGAACTTTATCCCTGCAAGCCCGATATCTTCGAGGCTACTTACGAAAAAGTTGATGAGAACTAAGCCATGACACCACAAGAAATCCATGACGAAGAAATCCGCCTCTACTCGCTCTGCCAGAAGAGAATAAAGGAGGCGATGGGGACGTTACAATGGCCAGACCGATATATCTGTCTAACTTACGGCGATATCGATTATCACATAGCCGATGGAGATCCAAGATCATGTGCTTCTATCGGGCATGAGATCATCTGCCTCCCCCTCCCCATCGACCCAAGGAATCCTGAGAGGGGATTAACAGGAATGATAAAGGGATTCCGTTCTATTGATGGCCCCGATCCTGAGTGGATGAATCCAAGGTGGCTTCTATGGAGCGTGCAGGTTCACAAGGGAACGGACGTCATTTCCTATGACGGTGAATCCCCCACCATCGCCTTACTCAAGGCTTTGGCGAGTCAGGAAGGAGAGGAGGAATAAAATGTTTACTATCGAAGAAACCTTTGAATGGATTAGTCGTGTTCCGGAAGAATCGAAGAAACGCAAATTAACACTTGGCAAGCAGGAAGAACCTTCTGATACTTCCAGCGAAACCATGACTGACAAGAACCGCGATGAGTTGACTAACACCGAGAAACTCGCCCTGAACAAGAGGGCGTGCGAGTTGCTGGGGATTTGCTGGCATGAGCCTATCTTTGATGGAAGTAGAATATGCCTTCATTGCGGAGCTCTTCTTGCTTATGGAAAAGCAAATGATCCGCTATCAAAAGAAGAGTTTAACGTAATGGCCAATCCCGACTTCACCACCGACGCCGGGAAAGTAGAGTTGTTAAGGTTGATAAGGAAGCAAAAGGATTGGTATTACTTTGTGAAACAGATGGATATTGGGTTGGTAAGACGTAACCCTATCGGGGAAAGATTTACGTTGCTTAATACCGAATATATCCTTGATACCACCGGCTTACTTCTCAAGGCAGCGGTGGAATGGATGGAGGGAAGGAAATGAATATTGGTGGTAATAACCAAAGAGTGAGATCGGACTTAGGGCAGAATCAACAACAGGGGCTGACTGACGCCGACCGTCGAGTGCTGACTGAGGAAGTGTTGAAGAAGTGTTGGCATGAGGTACGCGGCGATGCAATCCCTGATGACAAAGATTATGCGCTTTGTATCCATTGCGGTATCGAGTGTTCGGTAGAATGGAGTAAGTGTTTGTCTGGCGAGATTCCGATGGATGCTGTGCCTGCTGATGATATCCTTATAGCTACTAACAATAACACCTTCGCCACCCCTGACGACCTCCACGCCGTCTACTCGGCACTGGTGGAGATGGGGAAGTGGGGAGAATATATCGCGTGGTTGGTAGAAAACGGAAAGACTGGAGATTTTAAAGAATATAATGGACTGTCAGGCCCGTACAAAGAGCATTACTTGTATCCAGTCGGTGTAAGGTGGCTCTCCTGCTACGGCTGCCCCGACCAAATCCCCTCGCGGATGAAGATGGTGGCTGAGTGGTGGAGATCAATGAAAGGAGGGAAGTAATATAATGAGTAAGGGGCAGGAATTGTTACTCAGAGAGTTTGCCGGTCAGGGATGCGACGTGTTATTTTTATCCGTGAGAATGGAACCGCCTATGTTTCGTTTCGCAGCATGTCGGAGTACGGGTATCCGTCCCTGGAAGAAGAGAAGTTGGCGGTTCTCATACAAAAGATTGAGGCGTTGAAGGGCTAAGGCAGATCAGATAGGGCATCTACTGTCTATCTTCCGCCCGTCTCGCCAGTTCCTTGTTTTCTTTACTACCGGGGAGAAGGGAACGGAAGGTATCGAGAACCTTGTTGGTCTTGTTTGAAGGGTCGAGAACAGCGATAGCCTTGAGAATCCCCCAAATAATCCCTATTGAGATCCCGTACTCTTTCACAAACCAGAACCACCAATTATCCGTGAAGATGGCGTAATCCATATTAATACTCCTTATCTAAGGGGAACTTGTCCATGACGTTCCGTTGGTGGAAGGACGATCTCCCGGCGCATCTTACGGCCGCATACATGGGATGATAAATGAACCAGCCTACGCCCTGCCCGATCATGGCTTCCCGGAATAGCCAGTCGGCTTCTTCTTTGGGGATATCTATACGCTCTTTTGATCCTACCAGTATTGACGCGCCGACCCGGTACAGATAATCATGCAGGACTGCCTCCCTGTGCGCCCGATCTCCCCATAATAGATATGCGATAGGCACTCTCGGAACGCTGGCGAGGTCTGTCTCGAAACCGGCCGGGATCTCCACCCGTTTACCGTTATTCTCCCAAACGAGGGGAGTATTGAGCTTGTGGACGATCCGCCCATGGGATTCCCCGATTTCCTTAGCGTCAAGACATGTGTTGAATTTCGACAGATCCTTCATTTCACTTTCTCCCTGACAAAAGCATGCGTCTTTGAGACCGCAAAAGTTCCTGAAGAGTACGAGCGCCTATCTCTATTTCCACGATTCCCTTTATGCGGGCATGCCTTTCTATCGCTGCCGCTAAAGTAATCGCTTCCGTTGGGAGAACTGTATCGACCTTGTAATAGCCGAAATACCCAAGGATCCCCTGAATGATTATGGATGGAGTCATTTTGCCCACCTATATGTCCCATCAGTCCATTTCAGGCAGGTCTCGCCTTGATAGGAAACGCCCACGGTATCGGGTCCGCAGACCGGGGCAATCGGCTTTGGATCATTCAGGATCACGCCCGCGATATCAATCGCCGTTCCAAGTTCGGCGCATCCCGCGAGCACCAAAACGCACACGATCAAAAGTAGCTTTTTCATTTTCTCCCTCCGTACTCTTGCGAGAAATGTTGAAAGTCTCCCGCTGTTGTCCCGGTAAAGTCACCGCCCCATCTATTTAGCCCATCCAATGCCTTCCACGCCGCCCCCGCGCGTTTATAATCGTCCGGGCCTACTTCTACCCCGTTCTTTCTAATAATCAAATCGTGGGCCATTCTGTCAATATGCAGCGACGCTTTGATGCCCTTGCCTGTTTTCGCATTAAGGGCCGCTTGTTCGGGTGTTCTCCACCCTTCGCCTTCGGACACTTCATACCCTTGCGCTTCAAGCCACAACCCCAGGCGGCAAAGGTTGAAAAAGAATTTACTCTGAAGATCGGTGTATGCGCTCATTCAAACAACCTCTCAAGCAAGTATTTCTTCGGCGGCGGGACCGGGCCGTAAGATTCGTTCCTGATACGGTCGTGGACATCCTGTAGCCGGGGGTCGATCAGTTTTTCACTGTGTTCGATCTCGTGAATCTGTGTATGCGGCGGCAAAACGATATTGCCATCCTTGTCTTTCCGCAAATCGTTGATCCATAGTTCCGGGACAGGGGAAGAGACGTTCACCGCGCCCTTCGATGGTAGTTCCCCCCATTCAGGATGCTTTGATCTCCACTCCTGATTCCATTTTTCTTGTGCCTTTGCCTCGTTCCCGAAGGCCCTGATCCGGACGTTGCCGATCATCATGTCCACTTCAGCATCAACCGGCTCAAGCGATTCGTACCATTTCTGTTGAAGGTTAAAGAGGATTGCCGCCTGATCGCCCTTTGGTTTGTTCTTCAGTTCTTCGTCGTATATCCGTTGCGCCTCAGCATTTATCTGATCCATTTCTTTCTCTGGGCGGTTAGGATACTTTTGAGGCATTATTTATTCCTCTGAGGAGTAACAGTAGTCAAGGCGGTTGTAGGGACCGTCTCCATCGGTTGAATGTAAACAACGCCTTTCTTTGCGGGTGGATACCCCATAAGACAATCAAGCTTATAATTTATGTCCTTGATGCACTCCTTCATCTCCCCGAGATCGCGGTAGTATTGATCCTTGTCTACCTTACTATCGAGGGATTTCTTTGTCTCTCCGAGCGCAAACCCGGAAACCAGCATGATAAAGCCGAGCAATGCCCCGACTACCCACTTGAACGTCACGTTGTTTTCACTTTTGGGAGGCATCAGACTGAGTATCCTTTCTTCTATTTTTCTTCCGGAAGCTGTTCCGGTTCCAGTGTATCAACATCCCCATCGTCGCCGTCATTCGCGGGGCATAAGGTGCTATTAATGAGTGTGCAGGCATGCTTCCCGTCATAGCGCGGTACGATGCAGGCGATGATAAGCGGGTCGCCAGGATTCGCAGCGTGGCGTTCATTGTAATGCTTCTGCAATTTGTCATTGTACTTTATCGCCTTGTAGAGTTTGTTTGCCTTGTAGAGTTTGTATTTTCTCATGACCGCGTCACCGTAATTGTATAAGCCGCTGCGTTAGGTGACCACCCACTATCTTCGCTGACCGGTGTGAACCAGGTGCCGGTTGCGGAGGGGGTGAGGACTTGCTGCGCTGAGAGACTGCTAAAGGAGGCGGTTAATGCGCTATTAACCCACGTTAAACCGATTAATGTGCCCGTTCCCCTGTTAATATATTGCGTGAATGTCGCTGCTGAAGAATTAATAGTTCCCGTTCCGCCAGAACCAACACTGACGCGAAAATTTCCACCCGTATAATCAGAACAAGTGTACGCCGTCTTAACCAACGAGCCAGGGTTGGCCGCAATGTTCTGGTAAACGTACTTTGATGACGCAAGGGCTGTTGCCGTTGCCTTACTACTCCCGATAGCCCATCCTGCTTCTGTTAACCAAAGAACAGCATTATCAAAACCAGTATCAGCCAATAGCTCGGTTGTCGTCTCCACCGTCCCTTCCGCGCCGATAAGAACCTTCTTATCCTTCGCCCCGTCATTCAGGGTGGCGTAGAACCCCGTCAGCCATCGGAGGTCGTTGGAAGGGAGGCCGGTCGCGGTAAACACCGGGTTAGACAGGAAATAGTAGCTGGCGACGTTGGAGACATTCACGGCGACGCTGGCAAGGGTGATGCCGGAACCGTACTTGATGGATTTGATATAGGTATCAACGGTTCTTCTATCACCGGATACGCCTGACCGGGAAAAGTAAATTGATGTTTCCGGTTCCTCTCTCGATTTGCATAAATATGAAGGGCCGCGTCTGGGCAGGATAAGATCCACCATTACCTCCTTATGAATAAAAGGCCATCGTGACGACACAAGCATACGGGGAAATAAGCCCGATTGTGGATGCACCGTCTATTTGACGTAATGCCGGGTTGAGCATGCTGGCCGTCCCATCCGTTGATTCTGTTGCCGGGACTGCTGCCGCCGCGTTAAAGCGAGCATAAAAGTCAGTATTGGCCGAAAAGAGAACATACTGTGCGTCGGTCGGAATGGTAACCACTTCGGCTACATTCGCCGCCAGTACATTTGCCATAATGTAATCTGACCGAGAAATCCCGATAAGTGTAGATCCTTGGATATGCACCGCTTTGAGTTCCTTCATTTTATTCCTCCGTTTCCTGTTTTATGATTCGCCCATTTTCGATTATTACCTGACCGTCCCGGCTCAACATGACGATTCTTGGGGTTCCCGCCTGATCTGATGCCCGCCGCATGGGAGGGAATTTCGTGCGCAATGCCCGCGCCATTTCCTCTTGCGGCGTATCATCCGGGAAGTCGATTTCAGCGTTATGGTCAGGAGCTTCGATTATCATTGTTCAACAATCTCTCCATTTCGGTAAATAAACCTCTTCGCGGCGGGCGCAGATGTGCCGCTTACGGTTTTAGCATTTGTCCCTGTTCGTAGTTTTACTGGTGGCAAAGTTATAGGATTGCCGGTGATGGACTCTATGATGTCAGCGAGTTCTTTTAATTGAGTTTTTTCGGATCTGGCGGGTGATATAATCCCTTCTCGATAAGCCGACTGTACCAGAGCACTTGAATTGCCATCAAGAGCTCTTTCAAGTCTTTCTCCGGTAAATCCGGCTCGTTCGAGGGTGGCGACTTTTTCTCTGATCCACTCATCGGGCGTTACCTGTGTTGATGGGGCTGCAACCGTATCAACCTTTCCAGCGGTTGTCAAGGCCTTCCCTTCTTTCAGGTATGACGATGTTTTAGCAGCCAATTCTGGGTTCAAATCTTCAAGGGGAACTTTCGGGACGGTCCCTTGATACATCTTCGGCTGCGCGGCCCGTTCTCTCGCTATACTTCCCTCAAGCCCCTCGACAGGCGGAAGGGCGAGACGGACCGGCTTTTTGATAAGTTCCTCTGCGGCCTTGCTTGACGCCATATCAAACCTTGATCCATACGGCTTTCCGACCATAACCGGGTTCCCGCCCTTTGCCGATATCTGCTTGCCGGTTCCGCCGGGGAAAGGAGTGACGGGCAATGACTCGTTTGGCACCGAAAGATATCCCTCTGTGGTTACAGGCTGAAGGCTCTCTTGCGCGGCCTTCCCGGTACGGGAAACGAGGCGAACCGGTTCCCGCTCACCCTGCATTCCGGCTATGCGGATAGCGAGATTCGACTTTACCGATGGAGCTCCAAGGGTTTTTTTGGCAATCCCAAAAGCAACGCCCGCAGGACCACCAACCGCCGCCCCAACTCCTGCCGCCAGCACGTCATCAAGGCTCAAAATGTTATGGTTCCCGACCCTGCCAACGGCCCTCCGCAAATGAGGCTCAAGGTTCAAAAGGTCTGATTCGCGGGCGTTCAGGGCCTTTATGTTTGCGTTCTTCGCCGCTTTCTCGATCTCCTCTTTCAGCCCCTTGGCTATGTTCTTTTTAGCCGCTATTTCCCCATCCGTGTATTTCCCTGGCCC
>Ga0172381_10006918_pt1 | contig 11305 bp, 13 predicted proteins | sample Leawel6488metaG_FD_119754 | JGI IMG/M metagenome (GOLD analysis project Ga0172381, IMG submission 119754) | Leachate microbial communities from a municipal landfill in Southern Ontario, Canada - Leachate well 64-88 metaG | ecosystem: Engineered > Solid waste > Landfill > Unclassified | place... | reverse complement strand
TTTAGTCGACCTAATAGAAGAAATTAAAATTTTTTACGCCAAAACTATTGACAAATTTTTTAATTAAGAGAAAAATATAATTAGTAGTAATTAATTTGGTAAAGAAAGAGGTCGACTAATTAATATATAAAACTTTTTCTAAAAAAATGGCCACAAAAAAGAAAGCTGCCAAGAAAGTTGCTAAAAAGAAACCAGCAAAAAAGGTAGCAAAAAAGAAGACTGCTAAGAAGAGAAAATAGTCTCGTTAAAACAACTCCTAGAGAGTTGTTTTAATTAGAGCAGTAAAATATATTTATGAAAACAAAAATCAAAGCAACAAATATTAATCTCACTCCTTACCTTGAAGATTTGATAAAAGAAAAAATGGCAGACATAGCAAAACTTTTAAAGGGAGAGAAAGTGTTGATTGCCGAAATAGAGGTTGGATTAACAAGCAAGCATCATCAGAAGGGAGATATATATAGGGCTGAGATACAGATTGAGGTTCCGAACAGGTTATTGAGAGCTGTTTCTGAGAAAGAAGATTTCCGTGCAGCTTTGACTGACGCCAAAGATGAAATAGGGAAACAGATAATAAAATACAAGGATAAGAAAATAACCGACAAGAGAAGAATTAAAGTTGTTTAAAAATAAGGGACACCTATGGGGGTGTCCTTTTGAATGGAGGATAACTGTATCCTGTCCATTCCTGAATCTTTTTTATTGTACGAATACAAATTAGCCGTTCCCCGATTTTGAGTATCGGGCGACTACCTTCATATCCGTAAATTTCGATTACCGCTCTTTCCGCCATGGGAGGATCTTTTTCTCTTATCGCATTAATAATGCGCATAAAGAATCCTCTTTTTTCATGGATAATAACGTAGAGCTTTTCTTTGAGGAATTTTTCGTTCAGTTTTTGTGGTTCTTCAGTTGATTTTCCCCAGATTTAGAAAACATTGCCGCAATCATCTTCAATTACCCAGTAATTTGATGTGTACGGCTTTTCTTTGGTAGGGCAATAACTTTCTTTACCAAGACATTCGGACATAGTAATCTCCTTTAAAGGTTCCAATCATTTAATGGTTTTTTATCACGCTTTATCTGACCAGTAAAGAGCTTTGACGTTTTGTATTTCTTAATATAGTATAGAGTGGTATAATAATAGTAAAGAATATGAGCTTTTTAAACGGATTATTCGGTAACGCCAATGATAAATATGCCAAGAGTCTTCAACCGACTATAGATAAGATCAATTCATTTGAGCCTAGTTTAGTTTCTTTAAATAATGAACAGATTAAAGAAAAGACGGCGGAATTGAAAGAAAGATTAAAAAAAGGCGAAACTTTGGATGATATTTTACCAGAGGCTTTTGCTTTAGTGAGAGAAGCAGGAAAAAGGACTTTAAATCAAAGACATTTTGATTGCCAGTTAATTGGAGGAATAGTTTTGCACCAAGGAAAAATTGCCGAAATGAGAACAGGAGAAGGAAAAACATTGACCGCAACTTTGCCATTATATTTGAATGCTCTTGAAGGCAAAGGTTGTCATTTAGTTACAGTTAATGATTATTTATCACGAAGAGACGCTGTTTGGATGGGGCAGATATATAATTTCTTAGGATTGTCGGTTGCTTGTGTTAACCACGATCAATCATTTTTATACGACCCAGAATTTAAAAAAGCGGAAGAAGAGAAGGATGAAAAAAGAGATGAGCTAGGAGGATTTTTAGTCGAAGAAGATTTCTTGAGGCCTTGTTCAAGGAAAGAAGCTTATAGCGCAGATATTACCTATGGGACTAACAATGAGTTTGGTTTTGATTATTTGAAAGATAACATGGCCTATGATTTCAAAAATAAAGCTCAAAGAGGATTTAATTATGCAATCGTTGACGAAGTCGATTCTATTCTAATTGATGAAGCCAGAACTCCTTTAATTATTTCCGCACCAGATGAAGAAAGTTCAAAATGGTATCAAGAATTTTCAAGAATTATCCCCAGATTAAAGGCTGTAGAAGATTTTGAAGTTGACGAAAAAATGAGAACGGTTACTCTAACCGAAAAAGGAATTGATAAAATAGAAGGCATTTTGAATGTCGGTAATATCTATGACGACAAAGGAATTAAATATCTTCATCATATGGAAGAAGCTTTGAAAGCAGAGATTTTATTTAAAAACGATAAAGATTATGTGGTTAAAAATGGAGAAGTAATTATCGTTGATGAATTTACTGGCAGATTAATGCCGGGAAGAAGATGGTCGGGCGGGTTGCATCAAGCTATTGAGGCCAAGGAGGGTGTAAGAATCATGCCTGAATCAATAACTATGGCTTCAATTACTTTCCAGAATTATTTTAGGATGTATAAGAAGCTAGGTGGAATGACTGGAACGGCCGAAACATCGGCTGAAGAATTTGATAAAGTCTATCATCTTGATGTTATCGTTGTTCCAACCAATAAGACGATTGTAAGAAAAGATTTGCAGGATCAGATATATAAAACAGAGGAAGCTAAGTTTAGAGCTGTAGCCGAAAAGATCAAAGAAATAAATAAAATAGGTCAGCCAGTTCTTGTTGGTACTACTTCAATTGAAAAGAACGAATATTTAAGCAAGCTTCTTTCGAGAGAAGGGGTTGTGCATAAAGTTTTAAATGCTAAACACCATGAAGAAGAAGGTGAGATTATTGCTCAAGCTGGAAGGAAGAACTCAGTTACAATCGCCACCAATATGGCCGGAAGAGGTGTTGATATATATTTAGGAGGAAAACCATCGACTCCAGAAGAAAATGAAGAAGTTAAAAAATTAGGAGGTCTTTTCGTCATTGGAACTGAAAGACATGAAGCTAGAAGAATAGACAATCAATTAAGAGGAAGAGCAGGAAGACAGGGCGACCCAGGAGTGACTCAATTCTTTGTTTCCTTAGATGATGATGTTATTAGAATATTTGGAGGAGATAGAATTAAGGGATTAATGGAAAGATTTAATATTCCCGAAGACACTCCAATTGAAAATGGAATGATTTCTGGAAGCATCGAATCAGCTCAAGGAAAAATTGAGGGATTCAACTTTGATGCCAGAAAGCATATTTTGGACTATGACGATGTTTTAAATAAACAGAGAGAAACCATTTATTCAAAAAGAGATGATCTTCTTCAGAACAATAATCTAAAGAGCATGTTTTTGCCCTTATTTGAAAAGTACGGTTATTCGGCTGCTGATTATGAGAAGAAAGAGCAAGAGGTTGGCTCAGATAACATGAGGCAGATAGAAAGAATAGCCAGTTTAAGGGTGATTGATAATCTTTGGGTAGAACATTTGGAAAATATGGACAGCTTGAAAGATTCGGTCAGATTGAGAGCCTATGGACAGAGAGATCCCTTAGTTGAATACAAGAAGGAAGCCTTGATTATGTTTAAAGAATTATTGGAGAATTACGAGAAAGTTCTTGTTGAAAGTATTTTGCATGCTTCGATAAATCAAAGACCAGCAGCTCAAATACAGGCTGTTGCGGAAAACAGAGACAGCAATACTGGTTCGAAGGACGAAATAGGAAGAAATGATCTTTGTCCTTGCGGGAGCGGAAAGAAGTACAAGAAGTGTTGCGGAAAATAATTAACAATATTTTATGAAAATTGTTATTTGCGGTAGCATGTCTGCATCAAAGCAAATGATTGAACTGGAGAAAATGCTTAAGATAAAAGGATATGAAGTTGTGCTTCCTAAAAACGCAGATAAATATGCCTCAAAAGAGTTGCAGGCGGAGAGTAGTCACGAATCAATAAAGCATAAAATTGATCACGATTTAATTAGAGAATATTATCTAACGATTAAGGATGCTGATGCCGTGATAATTGCAAATTACGATAAGGGGAATATTAAAAATTATATTGGAGGCAATTCTTTCATGGAAGCAGGGTTTGCACATGTTTTAAATAAGAAGTTGTATTTTATGAACGATGTTCCAGACTTGACTTATAGTGATGAATTAAAGGCCTTGCAGCCAATTATTCTGAATAATGATTTGTCATTGATTGAATAATTTCTATTTTACATAATTAATCATAAATATGGAAAAAGAAATATTTGATAAAGAATTAAATATGTGTAAAAATCTTTCTCAGAAGAATAAGGGAAGGTGCCATTGGGGAGAATGCGATAAATGCGGAGTAATTCCTTTGTTATATAAATTGCATCAGGGAAAGATTTATGAATCAGAAGAAGATGTTAAGAAATTAAAGAAAGATTTAGGAGTATGAAAATCAATAATAAAATAATAAAAGAAGTTAAGGAAAAAGCCAAGGCGTTTTTCGTTGGCTCTAGTGGCTGCCACGACTGGGATCACGTAGAAAGAGTTTATAATCTATCTTTGAAGATTGCTGAAAAAGAAGGAGCCGATGTCAATATAGTTAAATTGGCTGCTTATTTACACGATATCGGAAGAAAAGAAGAGATGGAAAGTAATGGCAAGATTTGCCATGCTGAGAAGGGAGTTGTTTTGGCTGAATCAATATTGATGCCATATAATCTTGATAAAGAGATTATTGAGAATATAAAGCATTGCATTCTAACTCATAGACACACCAATAATCATAATCCTAAAACAATTGAGGCTAAGGTTTTATTTGATGCAGACAAGCTTGATTCAATAGGAGCAGTTGGAGTGGCTAGAGATTTTCTTTTCGCTGGTTACTTGGGAGCAACCCATCTATACACTGGTAACGAAAAGAAGTTAGCTAAAAAAGCAAAAGATTATCAATATACCGAGGAGGATACAGCTTTGTTGGAGTATTATTACAAATTGAAAAAAGTTAAGTCAAAGATTCTAACAAAAAATGGAAAAGAGATAGCCGAAGAAAGAGATAAATACATGGCAGATTTTTTCAAAAGATTTTATCTAGAAGTTAAAGGATTATTATAGTATGGCAATAATTAAAAAGAAAATCCCGCCCGAATATTTTGAACTTGTTAACTCTGGAAAGAAGAATTTTGAAGCGAGAGTTGCTGATTTTGAAGTTAAAGAAGGTGATAAGATTATTTTAGAAGAATGGAATCCAGAAACTAAGCAATACACTGGAAGACAGATAGAGAGGGAAGTCGGATATGTTTTAAATTTTAATTTAAATACTTTTGGACAAGAAGAGCTAATCAAAGAAAAAGGGCTAGTAATCTTTTCTTTAAAGGATAAAAACCTTTGACAAAAAGACAAATCTATTCTATATATTATATATAAGTAAAAAGCTTTTCTGCTTCGGCAGATTTTTTAAATTATGGAAATTAGGAATATAGCCATTATAGCCCACGTTGACCACGGTAAGACAACTTTAACAGATGCCTTAATGAGACAGACTGGTGTGGCCGAAGAAGGGTTTACAATGGATACAAATGAATTAGAAAAAGAGAGAGGTATTACCATCTATTCAAAGAATGCCTCTGTTTTCTATAAAGGCACCAAAATTAACATCGTGGATACTCCTGGACATGCTGATTTCGGATCGGAAGTTGAACGTGTTTTGAGATCAATTGATTCTGTTCTATTGGTTGTTGATGCTCAGGAAGGACCAATGCCTCAAACAAAATTTGTTTTAAAGAAATCATTGGAATTAGGAATAAAGCCGATTGTTGTAATCAATAAGATCGACAAGCCTGCCGCTAGACCAGAAGAAGTCAAGGACATGGTTTTTGAATTATTCATGGATTTGGGAGCTAATGACGAGCAATTAGATTTTGAGGTTATTTACGCTATTGGCAGAGACGGTGTAGCTAAGAAAAACCTGAAAGACGAATCAAAAGACTTAACTCCTTTATTGGATTTGATTTTGGAAAAAGTTCCTTCTGTCTCTTCAGAAGAATTGGTAAACAAGCCATTAAGAGCTCAGCCTTTTAATTTGGCTTATGATAATTTTTTGGGAAGATTGGCTGTTTGCAGAGTTTACGAAGGTACAATTAAGAATGGAAGCGAAGTGTATGTGAAGGGAATTAAAAATGAACCGAGAAAAGGAAAGATTATCAAGATCTATACCTTTTATGGTTTAGACAGAAGAGATGCTGAAGAGGCTAGTGCTGGAGACGTAGTAATGATTGCTGGTATTCCCGATATTTTTATCGGAGAAACAATTTGTTCTAGTCCCGACCAAGAGGCTTTGCCAGTTATTCAAGTAGATGAGCCAACTATTTCATTAAACTTTTTAGTTAATAATTCTCCTTTTGCTGGACGTGACGGAAAGTTTGTTACCAATAGGCAGATAAGAGAAAGATTGGAAAAAGAATTGGAAATTAACGTAGGCTTAAGAATAGATTTTTCTTCGACTGACCACTATAAAGTTTTTGGAAGAGGTGAATTGCACATTGCCATACTTTTGGAAAAGATGAGAAGAGAAGGATATGAGCTTCAGGTTTCTCAACCTCAAGTAATTATCAAAGAAGAAAATGGAAAGAAGCTTGAGCCTTTTGAAGAAGTTATTATTGATTTGCCAGATGAATTTTCCGGAGTGGTTATCGAAAAGCTTTCTAAAAGAAAAGCAATCATGACTGAGATGAGGCCAGAACAAGGACACACTAGAATCGTTTTTGAGATGCCGACCAGAGGGTTATTAGGATATAAGCCTGAATTCGTCATGGATACGCGCGGAGAGGGCATTTTAGCCAGTCGAGTGCTAGGTTTTAGGCCATACGCTGGTGAGATAGAGAAGAAAAGTGTCGGTTCCATGTCTTCTATGGTTACTGGCAAGTCTTCAGGATTTTCTCTATGGGGATTACAGGAAAGAGGAGTTCTATATATTGGTCACGCTGAAGAAGTATATGAAGGAATGGTTATCGGAAATGTTTCTAAGGGAAATGACATGACGGTTAATCCAACCAAAGGAAAAGAGCTGTCGAATATGAGAGCTTCAGGATCTGATGAAGCAATTAAATTGACTCCCCCAGTTAGAGTTACTCTGGAAAGAGGAATGAGTATTATGAATGATGATGAATACTTAGAAATTACACCTAGCAATATTAGGTTAAGAAAACAATTTTTATCTGATATTGAAAGAATCAGACAAAAAAGAAAGGAGAATAAGATGTAATAAAAAAGAAGAGAGACTTAATAGTCTCTTTTCTTTTTAATCAATAACGATAAATTCAATTTTTTCTCCATGAGGATCAAGCAGTTGCGCCCAAACTTTTTCAACAGTCATATCGGGGAATAATCCTTTGATTACAGTTTCAGATTTTTTCATATCTTCAATCTGCTTTTGTTTTTCTTCTTCTCCAGAATTAAATTCATAGCAATTGTTATAGACTCCGCAATCGCTATGATGAATCAGGATTACATTTCTTGATTCATGGAGATCGTGAGATAATTTTATTTGTCTAACAAGATAGTCTCTGTATATTTCATTGCTGTCAGCGATTCCTTTTCCTGATCCAGCAACGGAAACAATGTCACAATTTCCTAAACCACATTTGTTATCAAGGAACCTCATCGTTTCTTTTATTGTTCTGAAATCGATGCAATGGAAGGCGATGGTTGAACAGGTGTGTTTACCCATATACAGTCAAATAAAATTATGTTTATTATTTGTCAGTAATATATCTTATTATTTTTATTTTGGCAAGAAGCAAAGATATTTATAAATTCCCCAGAAATGGCTTATTGTTCCTAGGAGGACTAAAACATGAAAGATTTCATGGAAGCCGAATTCTTTTGAAATATTAGGTTTCTTTTTTGCGTAAATTACCGCCCCAACGGTATAGAATATCCCTCCGATTAAAAGCCAGGCAATGGTTTCAATATTTGTCGCCTTGTATAATGGATAAATAACGATTACCACTAGCCAGCTCATAAATAGATAAAGAGAGGTGGCGAACCATCTTGGAACTTTAGTCCAGAAAGACTTAAAGAAGACGGTTGATATTCCAGCTAGAGCTAATGCCCAGATAGTAATTAATGCAGATGTTCCCCATATTCCCTTGAGAGCGATAAGGCAGAATGGAGTATAGGTTCCAGCAATCAAAATATATATCATTGCGTGGTCTATTTTTCTGAAGACATCAACTTCTTCGGGGGAATGGCCGAAGAGATGATAGATTGCGCTAGAAGTGTATAGAAAAATCATGCTGAATCCAAAAATGAAAAAAGAAACGATCTTTATTGCATCTTGTTGCTGATAGGCAAAATATAGAAGTATGATTGTTCCGAATAGAGAAAGAAAAGCTCCGATTAAATGGCTGATTCCGCTGATTGGGTCTTTGATTTTCATAACTGTTCAATTTTTGTTTTATATGTTATACCAACTTTAGCATTTTTTTATGTTTTTTGTAAATTTAAGCGAGGTGTTTGCGAGGTGTTTTCATGGATAAAGCTTTGATAGAACTGATTAAAAAGAACTTGGAAGATTTTGATTACGAAAAGAAATTGAGAATTGAAGAATTCCCAATGCCGATGAGCTTTTGGGTAAAGCCAATGGAAGAAGGAAGAAGTCGTGCCCGCAATCCGACATTCTATCTCATCAACACGGAGATGAATTATTGCGGATTGAACCCAGAAACATTTGCCACGATGGTTTCAGCTAAATCCGTCCACTGCCGCAGGCAGAGCGGACCAGACAAACTCGAAACTTTTTGTTCCTTTACTGTAAGTAAGGAATTTTCATCAATGATTTCTCCATTAATTTTTGATACCTGGGGGCAATACCAGGCCAATGGAGAAATAATTGCCAGGATAGCTGGCAATATGCATGAAAGCGATTATTCTCAAAAAGAGATCGCTGAAATGATTTTGATGAACGCTCCAGAAATTGCTGTAAGATATGGAATTAAATTCCTCGAAGAGAGCATGTATATTCAAGCATGACCCTCTTTTTTTATATCCCGTATTTATTTTTTAATTCCTGAATTCTGTTATATGATTCGTTGATTTGATTTTCAGATATTTCTCCTCTTTTTACCGCTTTTAAAATAATATTAACAGCATCGTATGGAGCCTTTTCGTTATAGGTGGTTCCGTTATTGGAAATAATCAACATATCGCATCCAGCATTGACTGCCTTGATAATCGCTTCTTCGAATCCATAGTTATTGACGATTGCCCCCATCTGCATGTCGTCAGAAACAACTACTCCTTTGAATTTCAGTTGGTCTCTCAAGATATTTTTAATAAACAAGGGAGAAAGAGTGGCGGGATAAATTGGATCAATGTTAGTGTTCATGATATGAGCGGTCATGACCATATCTGAATAACCATTTTCAATTAGTTTCTGATAGGGAATTAATTCTTCTTGTCTGTAGGTATTAGTCACATCGACTATTCCTAAGTGAGAATCAGAGGTTGAACTGCCGTGCCCGGGAAAGTGTTTAATTGCCGGAATAATATTATTTTGGTGCAATCCTTCGATAAAGGCAGAAGCGTGTTCGGAAACTATATTGGGATCATTAGAAAAAGATCTTTCTAAATATCCGATGACTGGATTTTCTGGATTAATATTAACATCAACATCGGGAGCAAAGTCCATGTTGAATCCCAAATCTTTTAATTCTTGACTTAAAGTCAAGGCATTATTTTTTGTTTCTTCTATTGTTCCTTTTCCCATTGTTTCGGCTGAAGGAATATTTTTAAATCCGTATTTTTCTTTCAGTCTATTAATATATCCTCCTTCAGCGTCAACAGCGATAAAAAGAGGGGAAGAGGAATACTTATTTAAATTACTGATTAATTGTTTTGTCTGGGTCGGGTCAGTGATATTTCTTGGGAACTGTCCAGAAGGATTATCTTTATCGAAAAGAATAACACCTCCTAAGTTCAAAACGTTTATCGTTTTGCTGATATATGATAATCGATTGATTTCTGTTCCCCTGAATCCGACAATCAGCATCTGTCCTATTTTTTGCCTTAAAGCATAGTCTTTCTCCTGGCTTTTATAAAATAAAGAAAGAAGATAAACGGCCAATGCAATAACGACGATGGAAATTAATATTTTTATTGTTTTGTTCATATTTTTAATAATAATAGCACATTAATAAAGTAAATAAAATGTAGATTTTTTACCTTTTTATGGTACAATAATTATATGAATAAAGGCAAGCTATTAATAATTTTAATTATCCTTATTTTAATTGGAATAGGGTCATTCTTTTTTTATCATAAAGAAAGTGTTGTTTCCGATATTGAAGAAACTGTTCCCGAATTGAGTGATGATGAATTGAAGGATCAGATAGGACAAATGATAATGACGGGATTCAGGGGAACTGAAATAACAGAAGAATCAGACGTTGTTAAAATGATAGAAGAAGTTAAGGTTGGGGGAGTGATGTTGTCTGATTACGATGTTCCATTGAAGAGCCGTCCTAGGAATATTGTTAGTTTTGTCCAGACAAAACAGCTTATCTCCGACTTGCAGAAGTTTTCTTCTACTCCTTTATTTATTGCTGTCGATGTTGAAGGAGGCAATGTAAATCGTCTCAAGAGTTCATATGGATTCGTTGAGGTTGTTTCTGCTGCTGAAATGGGAAAAGATAAAACTTTAGAAACTGTTAAAAAAGAATCAACTAAGATTTCTTCAGAATTAAAGAATTTAGGTTTTAATATGAATTTTGCTCCAGTTGTTGATTTGAATATCAATCCTGATAATGCAATCATCGGAGCTTTGGGAAGATCTTTTTCTTCTGACAAGGAAGAGGTAGTCAATCAATCAAGAGTGTTTATAGAAAATCATTTGGAAAATAATATTATAACCGTAGCTAAGCATTTTCCTGGACACGGCAGCTCAACCTCTGATTCTCACTTGGGAATGGTTGATGTAACTAACACATACAAAGAAGAAGAACTATATCCCTATCAAAAATTAAACGAAGAAGGATTATTGAGTGCAGTGATGACTGCTCATATTGTTAATAAAAATATTGATAGTGATTATCCAGCCACCCTGTCTTCAAAGTTTTTAAATGATATTTTAAGAAAAAACATTGGCTTTGAGGGGGTAATTATTTCTGACGATCTCCAGATGGCGGCGATTAGTAACAATTATAGCTTTGAAGATTCTATTATTATGGCAATTAATGCTGGATGCGATATTGTCAGCGTTTATAACAATAGTGCCCTTGGTTATGATAAAGATTTGGCCTACAAAACACGAGAGATTATTTTTAATGCCGTAAAAGATGGAAAAATTAAACAAGAAAGAATAACAGAATCATATAATCGTATAATCAACCTTAAGAAAAGTTTTAAAATAATTTCTTCGAATGAGGCTTTAACTGATGAAGAGATAAATGAAATTAAAAATAAGAAATTTGAATTGTTGGGAGGGGTAGAGTCTATTACATTTAGCGAAGCTTTAGACATTGC
>Ga0172381_10006917_pt1 | contig 11306 bp, 9 predicted proteins | sample Leawel6488metaG_FD_119754 | JGI IMG/M metagenome (GOLD analysis project Ga0172381, IMG submission 119754) | Leachate microbial communities from a municipal landfill in Southern Ontario, Canada - Leachate well 64-88 metaG | ecosystem: Engineered > Solid waste > Landfill > Unclassified | place... | reverse complement strand
TTGAAAAGATTTGAAAAGATTTGAAAAGATTTGCACCTATTTGAGGGAGGGAAGCAGGTAGCTTGATTGCTAACCAAAAGTACCTCTCAGGATTCAGGCAGCAAATAGCCCTTGACAAGCACACAAGATTCAAGTAGAATGCAAGGCAGTTTTAAGAGTACAATGCAGGGTAGTTCAAAAGAGTACAATGCAGAAAGTTTTAAGAGTACAATGCAGAAAGTTCTTTGACATAGAGGGAGAGGGGAGAGCAGGAATCTAAGGCCTGCCCCTGGTTCACAAGGGAACCTTATTTAGAATGCACAAACTATGCAGTTCAAGCGTATAGACCATGGGGTTAGCATCCCAGCACTGATAAGGAGAACTTGCCCGGCGATTTTTCTATTAACTCCCTGGGGTTCACCCAGGGTTACTTTCTATGAAGTACACAGGACAAAGGGGATATCATGAAAAATAATATCGTTAGATTCATTAAAGACGGCGTATTCACAGGTGGATGGTTAGAATTAAACGAGGATAACCTTCCGGTAGTAACCAACTGGATACAAACAGATGGATGCACCTTGGAGTTCACCTCGTTTGACGTCACAATTCGGTAACATTTTCTAAGTAGTATTCTAAGGATTAATAAGAATACTCATTAGAACATTTTATGTCGCCCTAATGCACCTAAAGGAAACTTTGGGTGTATTCAGGTTATCATAAGATAGCCGCATACTTTATGCAAAGGATTAATTATGATTATCAAGACCATGACTTCCAAAGAATTATCCAAAGAGTTAACCTTGTCAGAATCAAAGGTACGCGCTTCCCTTAAATCCTTCCTGATTGCTGGCAAGGAATTGAACTACATTAACAACAATGAGCTGTACCTTGAGCGCGGATACAGCAAATGGGCAGATTATGTTCAGGATATCTTTGATATTCAGGCAAGCTATTCTTACAAGTTAATCAATGCCTATGGGGTAGTTCAGGCATTAACTGAGATGGGCTTTACCGGTCAGGCTCTGCCCCAGACTGAATCACAGTGCCGTCCAATGGTGAAACTCTTTGAAACCTTAGATGAAACTCCCCGGTCTTTAAAAGAGGTATGGACACGGGTTTTGGCTCAGGACGGCAAGCCCACTGCTGCTAAGGTGGAAGCGTCTGTGAATGTAGAGTTAGGGATCACAAAGCCCGGTAAGCCTTCCGATGCACCCAAAGGTAACCCCGGGAATGTCCAATTGGACACGCCCAATGGTAAACCTTCTGGCACACCTGCGGGCTCCCCTGCTTCGCAGGAAGGCTCCCAGGTAGATCACAAAAAGGGTAAAGACAAGTCTGTTACAGACGGGATTCTGTCTGTCTTGGAAAACTCTGGTGGAACAGGCCTGCATAACACAGATATGCCTGACACCGGCAGGGAACAGTCTGATATCCTGAATGAACTTGCGCAGGCAAAGGCTGATATCCTGCGCCTTGAGTCTGAACTTATGAAGGCAAGGCGCACCACAGCAAATGTGCCCAAAAGTAAAATGGCTCTGGAGCTGTACAAAGCTGGATTTAAGGCATTGGCGGCAAGTACTACACCTGAACAAATGGATGAACTTATGGCACTGAAAACTGCCCTCCTTGGGTAGAACATAGACCGGAGACCTGGGATAATCCTGGGTCTCCACCTAAATTATAAAGGGGAATATTATGAACCAGCTTACCGTCTGCATCCAGAAGTTAAACACCCGGCGTATCCATTTCAGAATTGTTCACGCTAAGGATACCTGCCTTGTTGTAATCCGCAACAATAATAAAGACCGGGATACATTCAGCCATGCAGGGTTCAGGTTTATTAATGGTACGTTCATTGAGACTTTGCTTTTAACCTTAGAAGGAACAAAATAGGGAATATTATGACTTACATTGTATCAGTTATCTGTATCGCAAGCATTCTGTCATCTTTTGGGTGCAACGGCTTTGTGTGCGCCATTCTGGCAATGCCACTGGCCAGCATTATTACAAGCATAGTAGGCTTTTTCTTCTATAGGGGTAGAATATGAAACAAACAGGCGCAAGGTTTATTCGCAGGGAAATGGCAAAGCTTAAGGATAACGAGATCGTGTGCATTCAGCATGTAACAAGGGAATCTGAACTTATCCGCGTATCAGCTAATGTCGTTAAAAGAAAGGGGAATAAATAATGTCCAAACGGGATTATAAACGGTTGAATCGGCTTGCTTGGAGACTACGCAAGGGTCATGTACTTTCTGAAATCGCAATCTTTAAGATCTCTCAGGAGAATCGCCGGTCTTTGTATTAGAAGTCAGTCCTTGGAGTACACCCTAACTCAATAACCTAAATAATATGGAGCAATAAAAATGGACTACGATTTAAAACGGCAGGAATTGCTTGAACAGGAAATGATTGATTCTGGAGTTCTCAGGTACCAGAATGCAATCACCAGGGCTAAAAGGGGTTTAAAGACTCAAGCCCTTGAGAGTAACACCTCATATAGTGTCAGTATCATGCGCACATATGTGCAAGACGTTTCAGACCAAATATCTAATGACGTTGCATCTAAGCTTGGAAGGGCAGGAGGTGGCAGGAAACCGCTTGCATGGAAGTACCTTTCAAAGTTAAACCCAGACGTCTGCGCCTTTATTACATGCAAAACTATTCTGGATAATATCTCTGGGGTCACTCCCTTAAGTACTCTGGTATATAGGATTGCAAGCAAAGTAGAGGATCAAACAAGGCTGGATATGTTCAAGATTCAGGATAAGAAGTATTACAGCGCAACCGTGAAGTATATGAAAGAAAAGCAACACGCTGAGACGTACCACAAGAAAAAGCGTGTGCTTGTCCATGGTGCAAAAAAGAGGGAAGACATTATCAAACCATGGGTAGAATGGCCCATGAACGATAAAATCCATATCGGTAATGCTTTGCTGGAAGCGTTCATAAAGGTGACTTCTGACTATAACGAGGATGGACATCGGATCGTGGGCACTGGCCTTATCGAAAAGTCTGTACAGAATAGTGGAAAGAAGACTACGTACGTTGTGCATGGTACGTCTAAAACAGCCGCTTGGATAACAGCGAATCAGGAGGTATGCCAGTATTTCACACCCGATTTCATGCCCTGTGTAGCCCCTCCGCTTGACTGGACATCTGCCACAACTGGTGGATATCACACTGAAGCATTACAGAAAAGAAAGCCTTTGGTTAAAATGCAGGCGCGTGACAATGTGCATTCTCTGGATGTGTACAATATCGCTGATATGCCTGCATTCTTTGACGCTGTGAATACATTACAGGCTACACCCTGGGAAATTAACACGTTCGTTTATAATCAGTTGCTTAAGGAATTTCAAGCCCCGCATGGTGTAGGAATGCCCGGTAATGAACCCTTAATGCGCCCGGCTGAGCCCGCCTTCTTTATTCCCCAAGGGAACATGTCTGGGGATGAATGGAAGAAAGTTAGGAAACAAGCCGCATCGTTATGGTCAGACAAGCAGAAACAAGAATATATGGACTGGACACTTGCCGTCCAGAAGTGGAACCGTGAAGAAAACAGCCGGATTTCTGAGGTGCTGGCTGTATCCAGAACAATTAATACTGCCCGCAGGTTCGCCTTTGAAGACAAGTTCTATTTCGTCTGGACTGCTGACTTCCGGGGCAGACTCTATGCAGCATCTACGGCTATCACTCCCCAAGGAACAGATAAGGCAAAAGGTGTCATAAGGTTCCACAACGGGTTTCCCCTCGGGAAAACTGGCCTGTATCACCTGTGTATTCACGCGGCTGGTGTCTACGGGAATGACAAAGGGGAATTAGATGATCGTGTTGCCTGGGTTATGCAGAACAAAGACGCTTTCATCCAGACTTACAATGACCCGGATTCAACGCGGGAGTGGTGGAAAGGGGCAGATAAGCCCTATTGTTTCCTTGCCGTGTGCGAAGAATTGGGGCAGGTTTTACAAATGACCGATTCTCAAGCTGAGAACTTCATGTCATATATTCCCTGCGCTCAGGATGGATCATGCAACGGGATTCAGCACTACTCTGCTATGCTCAGGGATATGACCGGGGCAATGGCTGTGAATCTGATAGATTCTGTGATCCCGGCTGACATTTACATGCAAACAGCCGCTAAGGTAGTTGAATACATAAACCGGAGTATCGAAGACAAGGTCACGTTTAACGGGGTAGAATGGGTCAAATCAGAGCCCTTTGAGACTGAGATAGCCAAAGGGTGGCTTGACTTTGGGATCGCCCGGGATTGCACTAAAAAACCAACCATGGTCATCCCTTATGGTGGCACAAAGATCGGGTGCCGGGATCAATGCCGGGATTACCTTGAGAGTTTCACTAAAAAGAAATGCGAAGAAAACCCCGATTACATTAACCCGTTCATAGGCCTTGAGACTTTTTCCACCCGAGTCATGAAGACGGATGACGGCCTGCTTGAGATCACTTCGAAGTCTGACCCGGAAGTTCAGGCCATAACATTGTTGCACCATCTGGTATGGCATGCCTTGGATGAGGTAGTTGTTGCTGCCCGGAACGCCATGAAATTCCTTAGAAGTACCATGTCGGCAATCCAGAAGTCTTATGAGGATGGTGCAACGGTTAGAATTACCTCCCCGAATGGCTTCCCGGTATTCATGAATATTAAGAAGACCGAACTTTACCGGGTAGAGTCGCACCTTGAGGGAACCATCCAGCTTGCATTCCAGAGGGATATTCCTGAGATCGACAAGCGCAGAATGGGGACGAGTATTGCCCCTAATTTCCTGCATATGCTCGACTCTGCGCACCTTCAAAGGCTTGTTAACCTTGGGAAATTAATGGGGATTGACGATTTTGCATGTATCCACGATTCAGCCGGGGCACATGCCGGGAAGTGTGATATCCTGCATACTGCCATAAGGTACACCTTTGTAGAAATGCACAAAGTTAACCTCCTCAAAAAGTTTTTAGATGAACAAAGCAGTATGCACCCGCAGGCTATCCCGGAAATGCCTGACATCGAAGACGTTGCTCCAGGAGACTTTGATCTGGGGCAGGTGATCCACAGTAGGCATTTCTTCAGGTAACACAGAATTTATATGAACAATTAGGCTGTATCGGGGATTATCCCCGGTACGGCCTTTTTTTGTTTCTATGCAACTGGATTATGAGACACTTTTGTATCAATATTAACCTTCACAATACGCGCCCGTAACGCCCGCATACGCCCTCCTTATTATATTCATGGTACTACCATATCAGTTTCCCCTGAAAGTGTCCAAATGGACACAAATCCTGCGCCTGTCTGGGGAATTTACCCCGGAATTAACCTTCACTTGATAGAGAAAACAGCCGGAATACAGTTCAACCCCGGAAATCTCCCCAAAATTGAAATTCGGTGTGTCCAATTGGACACTCCGCGTCACAAAATCAGGCCGGGAAATAGTAAATTCTTAGGCCGAAATTAGGTTAAAATTAATTAACCTGCACTATATAGGGGACCGGAATAGGACCGAAGGACCGGAACTATATCTATAAAATATATTAGGTATTATTATAATCTAATATATAACCTAAGTATAACATAAGGAGGCCCAGTGTATAATTTCATCCAAAACAATATCGGTGTCGGCACAAAGAAGCAGTTAGAGAATCTCCAAAGTGTCCAATTGGACACAGACCTTCGGGATTTATTTCATCTCATGCTTTGTCCTTCAGTTATTTACAATATCACAAAGGTTCCTCCTTACACCGGAGATTTCAGTAAGGATACTACCTGTGAGACAAATGCAGAGATGGTTCATTGGATTAAAAGTGCCCTTGAATTGGATTATAGAGGACATAATCTGACAAGGTATATTACCTCTATACACCAGTACTGCTCAGATGAAAACCGGGAAGTTTTATCCTGGGTTTTAGCCCGGAAGAATCCTGCCAAAATCAGTGCTTCCTTGGTGAATAAGGTCTGGCCCGGCCTAATCAGGACACAGCGTTACATGGGTGCCGTCCCTGGTACACAGGAGGCACTTGAACGGCTATTCAATAGCTACAATAGCTCCAATTTTGTCCATGCCCAGACCAAAGAGGATGGTATGTGCCTACTTGTTGATTATGAACGAGGGGTTCCTACTTTCGGCAGGACACGCCAAGGGAACGACATTGGGAAATATTTCCCGGAGTTCATGGGGAGTCTTCCCCGCGTTTCAGAATTTAACGGGATGCTGCATATGGAACTCTTTGTCGATGTCGAGGATCGGCAGACTGGTAATGGCCTTATTAACAAACAGATCAAGAATGCCACAGTCGGTGGATTAACTGACTTTAAACTCCGGGGAGTCCTTCTGGACTTGGTTGACGATGACCTGCCGGAGATGACCCAGGAGTCTCGGTATAATTCCTTGAGGCATTTCTGCGGCAGTAGAACGCGCGTCGTTTTTCAACGAGAGGTACGCACCCTTGAGGATGCCAGAAAGCTGTGTTCTGAGGTGGTTAATCTGGGAGGTGAAGGGTTGGTACTCAAACATCCCAAACATGCCTTTAAAGATGGAAAACCCTGGTTTTCTGTAAAGCTGAAAAATGAGTTCAAGGTCACCCTGAAATGCACCGGGGTCGTCCCGCATAAAACCTTACCCGGCCTTATCGGATCTCTCCAGATGGAATCTCTGGATGGAACCATAAAGGTGAATGTCGGATCTGGCCTTACCGATGAACTCCGGGGATGCCCCTGGGATACAATGGTCGGTCTCCTGATAGACGTCACAGCCAATTCAATTATTCATTCAAAGGGTAAAAAGGTCACGTCCCTGTATCTCCCGAGATTTGACCGCAAAGGTGGCCTCCCTGTGCGCTACGATAAGGACCGCCCTGATTCATACGCGGAGATTCTCAATGAAGAAAGAATGCACCAGTGTGTCCAATTGGCCACATCATAAATAGGAGCCAGAACCAGTGCTATTAACCTGCACTATATAGACTGAAGTACAAACAATTCAATAAACCAAAGGAGTTATCATGATTATTATATCAGCACACATCACTGGAGTATCCAAAACAGAGAATGCAAATCGTCAGACAAGATTACTGGAAAAACTTCTGGCCTATACTGGATTCGATGCAAAAGTTACCCAGGCCACTGGTAAATTTGAAGGAATTGAAGAAGAATGCTTTGCCGTGGAAATTTCTGAATCCGCATCTGATGACACCTGCGACCGTATTGCAGAAGGAATCAGGGGTCTTGCCGAGGAATTTAACCAGATCGCAATTGGGGCAATCCAGGAGATCGGAGGTCTTCCGGTTATGGCCTGTATCAGCTCCACTTGGAACGATGAGGACGTGACGTATAATCTACTGAATACCTCAGAAACAGAACCTGAAGGTGATTATCTGCATCTGGGTTCTCAGTATCTTTTCCCCGGAGATGACCTGTCCTGGTATATCGACTACCTGGAAATGCTTGAGGACTAAATATGGAAATTGACCCCACTGATTACCCAGAGGTGAAGAATCTACCTTTGGGTGCAACAATAAAGGTGCCGCATAAGGGCTGCTCTGAGAGCAACGCTATGAAAGTGCATTGCGTTGTAGAGGGGTTGCGTTTTTATTGTCACAAATGCGGGGAGTATCATTTCGAGAGTTCCTTTAATTCACCCAGGGAAAGACTCAGGCGACAAGCTGCCTATAAAGCCGTAATGGAAATGCAAGCCGATGCGTCTTATGACCTTCCGGCGGACCTTTCTCACACAATACCGGCAATCGGATTAGCTTGGCTTGGGAGGGGTGGATGGACTCTCGAGATGATTTCCAAATATAAAATTGGGTGGAGCCCGAAGTTGAACCGGGTGATTATTCCGGTGTGTCCAATTGGATACACTGCCCGTGCTGTGGAATCTTGGCAGGTGCCAAAGTACCTCGAAAAGGTGCCTAATTCTTCGATATGGGAGTCTTTGGGTGACCCTGGTACAGACATATGCGTTATCTGTGAAGATGCGTTATCCGCAGGGAGATGCGGGGAATTTCTCAAATCCTTCGCCCTGTTTGGAACCTCTATCAGCTCATCCATGTTGAATACCTGCACTAAATATAGGAAAGTGATCCTATGGCTGGACCCGGACCGGGGAGGTCTGCAAGGATTGAAGAAGATTTCAAATCGTATCCGTATGGTCTGCGATGAAGTCCAGATAATTCATTCTGACAAAGACCCTAAATGTTTAACAGATGATGAAATAAAGAGGCTATTAACATGAAAAAATTGTATATGATAACTGAGGTGCATCCACAAGATGCCTTTCATAATGCTGACTTGACCGGTGTAATAATCCGTGGAAATCTTGAGGAATGGGAGACTGAACCTGGGTGGTTTCACGGACATGCCGATATGAACTTAAGATTGTATTGTCCTACTGCGCCTGAGCATGATGTATGGTGTACATCATTCTACATGATAAAGGTCACACCTCTATAACTGGAGTGATCTAATGGCATATGTCAATAAAACGCTTTTGAGATTATTGACTGATCCAGATCAATTCAACAAGCTTAACTCAAGTATAATATTGGATAGATTTGACAAAGAAGAACGTACAATAATCTCACAGTTACGGAAGTACTGGAAATCGTATCCATCTGAAAAGTTCTCAATGGAGGTCTTCTCCCAGAAGTTCTTCATAGATGTTCCCACAGGTGCTGATGATAAGAACCTTTACAGATTCATCTTTAATGAAATGCAGAAAGAACCTGACCCAGGTATAGCCAAGAATATAGTCAGGGATCTCCGCATGATGGAGTACAACAAGGCTATTGAGGATGCCCAGACATCGTACTCTCTGGGGAATGACATTGATCTTTTTGAAACTATACAGTCAATCAATAAGACATTTGAGCATGACATCAAAAGCCAAGTAAGGACAACGTATTGCACAGCAGGTGTTCAGGAAATGATTGAGGATGCAGAAGCCGGATCGTCCCTCGGGTGGAAACTCCGGTGCTTGAATGACAGCATCCCGACAAGTGGAACAGGAAACCAGATCATTATTGCCATGCGCCCTGGAATGGGAAAGACTTCATTCTGTGCTGACAATGGGATCTATTGGCTAAAAAGGCTACCAGAGATCGGGCCACCGAGACCAATTGTGTACTTCAACAATGAAGGGCACATGATAAAAATCAAGGCGTCATTTCTTAGGGCAGCTCTGGGGAAAACCCTGGAGCAAATAAAGGCTATTGGATACGATAAAGCAGATGCCATGTTCAATAAGATAATTGGCGGCAAGGATATGCTTAGGATTTATAATAGCCATAGATTATCCAATATCCAAATGGAAAGGATAATTGAGAAGGATAACCCTGGAGTTGTATTCTTTGACATGGTCGGTAATATCCGAATGGAAGGCCGGGCAAAGGATAGGGAAGACCTCATTCTTGAATCTAAGTACAAATGGGCGCGAGAATGCGCTGTTGAATACGACTTTCTCAGTATCTGTGTATGTCAGGTTTCAGCCAAAGGGTTGGACCCAAAGACAGGAAAGCCCCTTCAATACATTCCAGACGGTGCCCTGAAGGATTCCCAGACTGCAATCCAGGGAGCCTGTGACGCAATTATCACTATTGGCTCAAAGGATGAACCCGGATTCGAGAACTCAAGATTCATAAATGTTGCCAAGTTATTTAAAGGCCCTGTAAACCAGGGTGCTAATCCTGCGTGTAAAACACAGGTAGTATTCGACGGTGCCACATGCCGTTATTTTGATCCAAAGATAGTTTAATTAGTGTCCAATTGGACACAAAGGAGCCGTATGAAATCAGTTGCAAGTATCGCCAAAGTATTCACAAAGATGATTACCGACCTTGAAAAGGTCATTGAGAAGAACACAGACTTGATGCGGAAAAGCCAGATCGAAGCAGATGAGGCTGAAGAACGCGCATTCCAGCACAGCATTGAGATCTCCAATGCAATCGCCTTGCAGAACAACATTGAGAAACTTTTGAAATAACATCCAGACAGGGAGTGCATAATGCCAGATTATTTAGTGTTTGATATTGAAACAACATACGGTAAAACTTATGGTCGTGTTGGCAACCGCTGGGATGCAGACTTTGGGTTATGCTCTGCCGGATGGTTAAGGGGTAACGGTGATTATTTTCGTGATTATACTGTTTCTGTGGATGTTTCTGGGGTGAGAGTCGGTATGAATCCCATGTTTGAACAATTACCTATGCCAGACCTTACTGATGTTAGCTACCTTGTAGGGCACAATTTAAAATTTGATCTGCTTTGGTACTGGGATCATCCAGAGTTAATAAAGTTTTTTAAGAATGGCGGTAGGGTCTTTGATACCATGTACGCTGAATTTCTGCTGTCCGGCCAGTTGTATAACCGGAATGCTCAACCTGATTACAAGATCAATCTTAAGCAATGCGCTATAAGACGGAAACTTTCATACCAGAAACAGGATATCGTTAAGGCTCTTTGGGACTCCGGGATACGCACAGAGGACATCTCCCCTGCCATCCTTATGGAATACATGGAGTACGATATCAGAACTACTGAAGAATTGTTCAAAGCTCAGGTTGCCCAGGCCAGAGCCCAAGGTCAGGTACGAATGATCCAAAATTCCATGGACGGCCTTCTTGCTACCACAGAAATGGAATTTAATGGTATCTGCATGGACAAGGATCTTGCCTTGAAACAGGCTGAGGAGCTTGAAAAAGAGCTTGCAGTACTCCGGGCAAGACTGGACAGCCATATCCCGGAGTTACCTGAAGGGTGCGAATTTAAGTGGGGTTCCTGGAAAAATCTCTCTGCATTGTTATTCGGTGGAGAACTGAAGTACACCGGGAAAGAGGACGTCTTAGATGAAAAAGGAAACAAGACGTACTTCCAGAAGAAAGTCCTCAAGGAGGTATTAGATGAACTTGGGAATAAGGTCATCTACAAATCCGGTAAGAAGGCTGGAGAAGTCAAGACAAAGGCTGTTACGGTGCCGGATATTGAACGCGGACCCAAGCAGAGAAATTGCATAAAGACCTTTACTCTCCCGCAGTTGACAAAGCCGTCATCACGCTGGGCATCCTCAGAGGAGCCTTATCCAGATGGAACACCGAGGTATTACTCCACTTCAAAGGACGTCATTGAGAAACTCAAAGGCCGTGGAATTGGTATCGTAGATGATCTACTGGCGTACCGAGGGATTGATAAGGATCTCGGGACGTACTATATCAGGACAAAGATCGTTAAAGGCCAGGAAGTTCAATCCGGTATGCTCACCAATATCCAACCAACGGATTCCTGTGTTCACGGAAGTATTAACCACGACGTGGCTGTTACCA
>Ga0172381_10006916_pt1 | contig 11306 bp, 10 predicted proteins | sample Leawel6488metaG_FD_119754 | JGI IMG/M metagenome (GOLD analysis project Ga0172381, IMG submission 119754) | Leachate microbial communities from a municipal landfill in Southern Ontario, Canada - Leachate well 64-88 metaG | ecosystem: Engineered > Solid waste > Landfill > Unclassified | place... | reverse complement strand
TTGCCAGAAGGGACACTCTTACAAAAGAGTCTGTCGCTCAGGATGGAGTAGAGCTTAAAATTGAAAATCTTCTTGAAGAGATTCAAGAAAATATATATAATAAAGCATTAAAATTCAGAACTGCAAATACATATAAGGTGGATGACTACTCTACATTCAAGGAGAAAATAGAAGAAGGCGGATTTCTTCTCTGTCACTGGGACGGAACATCTGAAACAGAAGAGAAGATCAAGGAGGAAACTAAGGCAACTATCCGTTGTATACCTATGGATGCCGAGGAAGAAGATGGCGTTTGTATCTATAGTGGAAAACCATCAAAACGGAGAGTTATATTTGCAAGGGCATACTAATTGCAACAAATTTCATAATTTTACAATCAATAAAAATCAAACTAAAATGGCAGCAGATTTACCGTCCCGACAGCAGGAGATACTAGATGGTTTAAACAAGAAATCTCATTTGAAATTGAGAGTATTCAACCAAACTTCTGAGGTTTTTTCTCAGCTTAAGGACATTCTTAACGAGATGAGCAACGACCTGAATGATCTCCTCGACAATAGCGACAGGCGGGTAAGACTTGAATACAGAGACCGTGGAAAGTTTGAGGCGGAATTTAAATTTGCTGATGATGTATTGATTTTCAGCATGCACTCTGATATATTTCAGTTTGACAGGAATCACTCTTTGTGGAAAACGGATTTTCTTAAAAAGGATCCTAATAATTCATATTGTGGTGTAATAAGCATATACAATTTTCTGTCAGATTCTATCAAGTATAACAGAGGAGATGACCTGGGATATTTGGTAGCAAGAATTTTTGTAAACAAAGATAAATACTTCCTTGTTGAGGGGAAAAGACAAAAAAACAAGGTTGTAAGTGCTTTTGGCAAGATTATGCTCGGAAAAGAAGAACTTGTATCAATTGTTGAGACGGCTGTATTATATTCTCTTTCATTTGACCTTCTTGTTCCTCCGTTTGATCTTGTCAAGGTTGCAAGTGTTGAGCAGATGAACGATAAAATAGAGAGCGCAAAATTGCAGACAGGTAAAAGAATGGGATTTAAATATAATTCTGATGATGTTTTGGAGGATTAGCTTAACATCGGTGTTTATATCATTACTTACGGTAACAGCTACTTCGGCTCAGGAAAAAAAAACTGAAATGAGTGTCGGTCAGGAACTGTGTGCAGTGATTGCATCTAAGTTCAAGATACCTGTTCTTACTCCACTTCCCCCAAAACCAAGCAACTGGAAAAGGGGATCACTTGTCGAAGGAGGTATCACGCAGACATCTTTCACCAACTGGGCTGCCGGAGGTAACCCCTCTTTTGCAATGAACGGATCCGTAAATATGTATGCCAACTATGCTGTAAACACCCTTTTCTGGGAGAGCAGGCTACAGATCGGATATGGTTTCATCAAACAGTTTGGTGCGCAGAACAAGAAAAGTGATGACAAGTTCATAATTGATTCAAAATTCGGATATAAAGCGTGGGGAGATAAATTTTATGCTTCAGCTGTTTTTAACTTCAAAACCCAGATGGCCAATGGGTATTCATATACATCCGATACTACCCGTGTCCTTGTATCAGGTCCGTTCTCTCCTGCATACACTTCTCTCGGTTTAGGTGTGGATTACAGACCAAATAAAAAACTGGCGCTCAACTTTTCTCCTCTGACGGGGAGCATGACAATTATTGACAGGCAAAAATTAAGAACCAGGTATGGTAATGATATTGACCAGAAAATAAAAATGAAGGTCGGAGCTCAGCTGAAAGTAGACTATTCAAACAAATTCATCAATAGGATAGACATGATTACAAGTGCTACTTTTTTCTCTGATTTCCTTGACGATCCTCAGAACATTATAGTCAACTGGGATATGACATTTTCTACAAAACTAAATAAGTTCTTCTCAACAAACATCAAGACCAACCTTATTTACGATGATGATGTGTTGATCGAAGACGAAAATGGAGTTGCTGCTCCAAGAGTACAGTTCAAGGAAATATTCACATTCGGATTTTCATATACATTTGGAAATTTCAAAAAATAATGCTGGCAGAATTTAAAGAGAATCTTTCCTCTCTGATAGGAAATGAAAGCTTTGAAACTGCAGGAAAAAGACCAGGAATACTTGCAGCTGTCAGTGGTGGAATTGACTCGATGGTTATGGCATCATTGTTATATGAGTGTAATTATAAGAATTTTGCCATAGCTTCTGTAAACTTCAAACTTAGGGGACAAGATAGCGATGCTGACCAAAATTTGGTCTGTAATTGGGCTAAAGAACATGATATAAAATTCTTCAATGTCTCTTTCGATACCATTTCTTATGCATATAAAGAGGGAATCTCAATTGAGATGGCTGCACGGGATCTCAGATATAAATGGTTTTATAAGGTAATGGATGATGAAGAGTATGATTTTCTTGCAATTGCCCATAATATGAATGACTCGGTAGAGACTCTTTTTCTAAATATAATACGAGGTACAGGTATTGACGGAGTGACTGGAATAAGGGAAAAGAGGGAGAGGATAATAAGACCATTGCTGAGATTCTCACGGGCAGAAATATTGAAGTATGCTCAGGATGGATCGGTTCCATACCGGAATGATAAAACAAATAGTGAGAACATCTATTCCAGAAATAGAATCAGAAATAATATTTTCCCTGAATTTCAAAAGATCAATCCATCCTTTCTGCGAACTATATGCAGGGATATGGAGTATTTCAAAGAGGCAGGAGATATAATAAAGGATCAATACAAAAGAATACGGGCAAGGGTACTTGAAGAGTGTGGCTCACAATCAAAAATAAATATAAGCCTTTTGATTTTTGAAACCCATTGTCGTTATTGGCTCTATATGCTGCTTGATGAATATGGTTTTAATTCTTCACAATGTGATCAAGTGTATGATTCTTTTTATGGTCAGCCTGGTAAGAGGTTTTTTTCACCAAAATACATGCTTGTAAAGGATAGAGAATTTCTGTTATTGTTTCCAAGAGGGGATGTGAAAATGGATGCTGGGAGAGATGAGGCTGAAAATTATATGATTTGCAGGCCTGAAAATGGCGTGGAGATGGTCAGTTTGTACGAGTGTTCTTTATATGTGAAGCTTTATATGCGTACTTCTGATTTCAGGCCAATTCCATCCAAGGAGACGTTGTTTATGGATGCTTCAAAGGTTGAATTTCCTTTAACATGCAGGCCTTGGAAAGATGGGGATCGTTTTATTCCGTTAGGTATGTCACGTTTCAAGAAGTTGAGTGATTTTTTTACTGACAACAAGCTTGATATAAAAAGCAAAGAGCACCAATTGGTGCTCTCTGCAGGGAATGATATTATCTGTATATTAGGTCAAAGAATAGACGACCGTTATAAAATTACACCAGAAACAGTTGAGGTGCTGGAGGTTAAAATTAATTGAACCAGATGTTGAATGGCAATCTTGCGTAGGTTCTGAGCCCAGTCTCATTTTTAAGATTCATATAGGTTTTTTTCAGTGCAGACAATGGGTCTGCAATAACTTTTGCAGTAGCTTCACTAGCCATAAGTTCTTCCATAATTTTGTCAACTTTGGATTTAGTTACAGGGTATTCAACAATCCTGTATGATTCAAGATTACTTTTGGCTGCTGCTGCGAGAATAGCCTCGTGAATTCCACCTTTTTCATCAGCAAGTTTAATCTTAAGTGCATCATAACCAGACCATATTCTGCCTTGGGCAACAGAATCAACTTCACTTACGGAGAGTTTCCTGCCTTCAGCAACAAGATTAAGGAATTGGTTGTATATGATCTCAACCTCGCCTTGCATGAATTTCATCTCTTCAGGATCCATCGACCTGTACATTGATAAAATGTCACTATGCTTGTTGGTGTTTACAGACTCTGCGTTTATTGAAAGATGTTTTTTTAATGCGCTCTGAGCGTTGATTGCCAGACTGAAAACTCCAATTGACCCGGTAAGGGTTGTGTTATTGGTGATAATTTTGTCAGCATTAGCGGAAATCCAGTAACCACCTGACGCGGCGTAATCACCCATACTGACAATGATAGGCTTCTTTTCTCGCATCAGCTTCAGCTCTCTGTCTATCAGATCAGCACACTGGGCAGAACCTCCCGGAGAATTTACTCTTAGGACAACGGCCTTGATGGTGCTGTCTTTACGAATTTTTGAAAGCATTGTCACAAACTTTTCTGAAGAGATATTATTGTCGCTTTTTCCCATTACTATTTCGCCATTTGCATAAACAACAGCAATTTTATTTTTTTCTTTCAAGCTGATCTTTTTGGTGGCAGTAATGTAATCCGATAAAGTAATGCTTTTAAGTTCATCCTCGTTTTCGACGCCAAAAAGTGATGTAAGTGTATCAGTAAGCTGATCTTTGTATAGAATGGCATCAACAAGGCCAAGTTCCATAGCTTTTTTTGCATCAGTTATCTCAAGATTGTCTACCATGGCATTTATTCTTTCAGGAGCAATTCCTCTTGCTGCTGAAATGTCATTGACCCATGTTCCCCATACGGCATCAATATAAGCTTGCAACTGCTCACGGTTTTCTGCGCTCATTTTATTGCTTATGTATTGCTCTGCTGCTGCCTTGAATTTGCCATGCCTAATAAGTTGAGCCTGAACACCTATCTTGTCAAGGAGATCTTTGAAAAACAGGGAGCTTACACTAATACCTGTAAGTGTTGCCGACCCGGCAGGGTTAAGGAAAATCTTGTCGGATACAGATGCCAGATAATATCCAGCTTGAGAAAAATTTTCAGCGTAAGATATTATTGCCTTGCCACTTGCATGGAACCTGGATAGTGCGGCACGTATCTCTTCTATGTGAGTAATGCCTGCATTAAGGTCATTTAGGTTCATGTATATGAACTTAATTCGGGGATCTTCTGCTGCCCTGTCAATTGCGTCTACGACGCTCAGAATACCAAGACTTTTTGAAGCTAATTCCAAAGATGTCAGGCTTACATTTGAAAACGGGTCATCTATTGCTTGTTCTGTAATCCTGTTACTGAAATTCAAACTCAGGATAGCAGTGTTTGGTACTTTTGGCGTACTTTTTTCTGCTATTGATGCAACCGAACCAGCGATTCCTGCCAGAAGGAATATACCAAGTATCATTGCAAGTATAGAACCGACAAATGTGCCGGCAACGATTTTAAAAAAGTTTTTCATAAATATTCTTGATAAATTAGAGAGGCAAAATTATAAAAAACTATCAGAGAAACAAAGTTATAAGAAAACTACTCTTTTCGGAGACGGTATCCGACGCCACGGATATTTTCGATGTTGACAGGAGTTTCTGCCAATTTTTTTCTAAGATGTGAAGCAAGTGCCTCAAGCGATTTCTTGGTATCAATATCTTTTTCATCCCAAATAGCTACAACTAAATCGGATACCTTGCAAATCTGGTTGTAGTTGTTACATAGAATCTGCAGCAGCTTGTTCTCATAGAATGACAGAATTATGGCCTCACCATTCTGCATCATAAGGCATCTTTCATCTGGGGAGTAGTTAATATTACCAAGTGTGAATATGTCGTTATTCTTACTTGATATCTGCATGCATTTCTGGACTCGTATCAAGAGCTCTCTCAGACCGAAAGGTTTTTTGAGGTAGTCACTGCACCCAATTTCAAAACCATTTGCAACACTGCTGTCATCACTTATAGAGGTAATGAAGATTATAGGAATGTTCTTGTCCATTGCCCTGATAATTCTGGCCACTTCAAACCCGTCTATTTCAGGCATATTGATGTCAAAGAGACAGAGGTCAGGATGAAATGAATTGTATTGCTCCAAAGCGGAGCGACCATCACTTACAAATGAGAGTTCATACCCACTCATTTTAAGAAATTCGCACATTGCATAGCCGAAATTTATCTCATCATCGGCTAGAAGTATCCTCTTTCCCATGTTCGCAATTGATTGATAATGTAAATGTACTTCCACGTCCTACTTCGCTGGCGAGTGTAACTTTTCCCTTGTGAGCCTTGACCACCCACATGACATAATTCAGTCCCAGGCCAAAACCTTTGCCCTTTTGTGCGTGCTCTTTCTTGCTGACTCTGTAGAATTTCTCAAAGACCTTTGACTGTTCCTCCTTAGGAATGCCAATGCCGTTGTCCATTACAGAAATATAGTAATATTTACCCTCTTTGTGGGTAGAAACGTTAATTTCGACAGATTCATTAGAATACTTTATTGCATTATCTATCAGGTTGCCGATTGCATTTGTTATATGCAGAGGATCGCCATAAAGCTCCTCTTGTCCTTCTGGAATTGTCTTAGTGATAGTTATGTTCTTTTTGGGGTCTACATTGTGCCGTGCAATATGTGGATCAATTGCCTCATGTATGTTGAATGTCTTTTTGTTTAGCGGGGCTTGTCTCTTTTCGAATTTATTAATATCAAGTATGTTTTCGATCAGTCCATTGAGAAAATAAAGTTGCTCCTTGGCCTTTCCTAAAAAATATGGGGAAGTCTTGCTGTCAGCCATCTCTGCAACTTCGAGGTTGGTGATTGATGATTGAAGTGGAGATCTTAATTCATGTGTGAGAAAGTGAGTGATATTCTCTTTGACTTTAGCTAATGAGACCTGTTTGTAAAGCATCCTTGTCTGGAGGACGATGCTTACCATAATGAATATGGTCAAAGCAATAGAAGACAAGAGTATTATCAGCAAGTCACCTTTAAATACAGATGATGGATAAAAAATTTGTGCATCAACTACAAGTTCTTTAGAGATACTTATTGGTAGGGTTATGTTGAAAGCTGAATGAATAAAAGATTTGTCCATTTTTGATTTGTATTCACTTTTCCTTGTTGATGTAGAATCAGTATAAGTTAATACAAAATTTGTTGATTTTCCTTTTTCTCCCATTTTATCAGCGAAATAAGCTGATAATGAGTCAATATTTAATGGTAATATATTTTTGTATGCATCCTGAAGAGCCTCTTCAATTGAAGCTTGTGTGAATCTATTTCCTTTTTTAATACCAATGTCACTAACGTTTCCATTGCTTTTTGCTACTTCAGCAGGAGCATTATTTGAAATTATTACTTGAAAACCGCTGTTTTTACTAATGTTTGTTAATCGTGTGTTAAGTTCTTTGTTAATTGCATCTTTTAATATTACTTCTGTCTGTTTGCGAAATGCATCTTTCTCTCCGTCAATGAGTCTGTATAACCATACTCCTTGAATTCCGAGGAGGAAAAAGATTGCAATAATTGAGATGGTAAGTGCGCGATTCAGCATTTTTCAGCAATTTATCAGTATTCGGTCAGCATTCTGTATGCAAATGTAACAATTATTCTTAATTTATTTGTACAACAAAAAACAAATAAAGCCATGAGAACAACATTTGAAAAACTGAATGAACAAGAGATGATTAATGTAATGGGTGGTGATCAGATTTTAAGAATTACCGACTCAGACGGTAACGTTTATTACATTATTATCCGTGACGGTAGAGTAGACACAAAATAAGTTTCTTATAGGGAAATAGGTCTCGTTTGGATACAATTTGCTGATTTTCAGTAAACAGGAGATCTATGGATTCTTAAAAATTAACATGTACAGGAGACCATTCAGACATTTCCACCAACTGGACTCCATGGACTGCGGCCCCACTTGTTTAAGAATGGTTGCCATGCATTATGGACGCCATTACACACTTGAGACTTTAAGGGACAGGTGTGAGTATACAAATGAAGGAGTCAATCTCTTTGGAATAGCTAAGGCGGCGGAGAGCATCGGGTTCAGGTCGACAGGGGCGAGATTGTCGTTTGGAGAGCTTTGTAAAGCGACACTTCCTGTAATTCTTCACTGGAACCAACGTCACTTTGTAGTTTTGTACGACACAAAGGGCAAGGGCAGGCATCTTAGAATGCTTATATCGGATCCGGCAACTGGTCTGATCGAGCTAAAGGAGTCTGAGTTTAAACAATCATGGTACAGCACCGTGCGGGACGGTGAAGGGATGGGCATTGCCCTCATATTGGAACCCACTCCTCTGTTTTACAAGGAGGAGGGTGAGAAGATCAACAGAAAAGGGTTTCGTTTCCTGCAATCATATTTCAAGCCATATAGAAAATTTATAGTACAGTTGATTATTGGCTTGCTTGTGGGCAGCTTGTTACAACTTGTGCTCCCTTTCCTGACTCAAAGTATAGTAGACATTGGTATAGGCACAAAGGATATAGGCTTTATTTGGCTTGTGCTTATTGCCCAACTTATGCTGACCATTAGTATGGCTTCAGTGGAATTCATCCGGGGATGGATTTTGTTGCATCTTGGGACAAGAATTAACATTTCATTAATATCGGACTTCCTCACTAAGTTGATGAAGTTGCCTATTGGTTTCTTTGATACGAAAATGACAGGAGACCTTCTTCAGCGTATTGATGACCATAAAAGAATACAGAATTTCTTGACTGGTTCGTCTCTGAATGTCCTTTTTTCTCTTTTTAATATAATAATATTCGGTGCAGTACTACTTTATTACAGTCCGCTTATCTTTCTGATATTTATAATTTCTTCTGCGATTTATATCTTGTGGGTTAATCTCTTCATGAAGTAAAGAAGAGAACTCGATAATAAATCCTTCACACAAAATGCAGCTAATCAGAATTCAGTAATTCAGCTTATTACAGGAATGCAGGAGATAAAGCTCAATAGTTGTGAAAGACAGAAAAGATGGGAGTGGGAGAGAATTCAGGCAAAATTGTACAGAATCAGTATCAAAGGACTTGCAATCGGACAATACCAAGAGGCAGGAGCAACACTCATTAACCAGCTTAAGAATATTCTGATTACGGTTTTTGCGGCAAGTTCTGTCCTTAACGGGGATCTTACTCTTGGTATGATGCTCTCGGTTCAATATATCAATGGGCAGTTGAATGCGCCTATTGCCCAGATAATTGCATTTATGAAGGCGTCGCAAGATGCGAAAATATCTCTTGAAAGGCTTGCTGAAATTCATGACAAAGATGATGAGGAGAATAATGCTGACAAGCTTATTACTGACATACCTGCTGGAAAATCAATAACTATTGACAATCTTTCATTCAAGTATGAAGGTGCCGGCTCACCACGTGTTCTCAAGGATATTAACCTTTCAATACCAAGCGGTAAGGTTACAGCTCTTGTCGGCACTAGTGGAAGTGGCAAGACAACACTTGTGAAACTGTTGCTCGGTTTTTATCCACCAGTAATAGGTAATATAAAATATGGAGAACATTATTTGTCATCACTCAGCATGGAACGTTGGCGGGAAAATTGTGGAGTAGTGATGCAGGATGGTTTTATTTTCTCAGATACTATTGCAGGTAATATTGCGCCAGGGGTCGAAAATATTGATCTTGACAGGTTGGTGAAAGCTGTTGAGGTTGCAAATATAAGCGAGTTTGTGGAGAGTTTACCTATGTCGTTCAATACAAAGATAGGACAGGAGGGGCATGGGCTAAGCCAAGGGCAGAGACAGAGGATTCTTATTGCAAGAGCTGTATATAAGGATCCTCAATTCATTATGTTTGATGAGGCTACAAATTCGCTTGATGCAAACAACGAAATGCAGATCATGAACAATCTTAATGATTTCTTTGTAGGCAGGACTGTCCTAATTGTTGCGCACCGGCTAAGTACAGTGAAGGACGCTGACAATATCGTTGTACTTGACAAAGGAACAATCATTGAATCTGGCACACACCAGAATCTGATAGATAAAAAAGGGGCATATTATAAATTGGTAAGGAATCAGCTTTATGTCTGAAAGAAAAAAAATAGAGATAAGATCCGATGAGGTGAATGAAATCCTGACCAGACCTCCGGGGTGGATACTGAGATGTGGAAGCATTGTCTTGCTTGGCATCACGGCTCTATTTATTATAGGTAGTGCTTTGTTCAAGTATCCCGATACACTTACGGCTCCTATTGTTGTGACCTCAGAAAATCTTCCAGCCCAGTTGGTGGCAAAAACGACTGGAAGTGTAGAGGAGCTTTTCAGAAAAGACGGTGATATCGTTTCAAAAGGGGACATAATAGCTTTGATTGAAAATACGGCAAATTTTGAAGACTACAGGAAGCTTAATGTGATAATTGATTCTCTTTATGGTGGAACTTTATCCTGTGACAGCATTGATACAGGAATATTCCCCACAAGTTTACAGCTTGGGGATATTCAAAATTCTTATAATCAGTTTTTAAGCGCGCTCAAAGAGTGTAAAAATTTTATCAAGCTTGATTATCACAAAAAGAAAATCTCTCTTGTAAAAAGGACACTTGAAGCAGAAAGATCAATGATCAGGAAATATAGCGGAAAGCTTTCTCTTTCCTTGGAACAGGTTTCAATAGCAACAATAAGATGTGACAGGGACAGTGCATTATTGAGCCAGAAGGTAATATCTCAACTTGATTATGAAAGCAGCAAGACATCAAAATTGACTGCAAGACAGGATTATGAAGCTGTCAGAAATAGCCTGGACGAACTAAAACTCTCTTCACTTCAAAGTGAGCAATCTATTCTTGATCTCGAGCTTGATAGAGAAAAACAGTTAAATGCACTTGAAAACTCATTTTCAGCAGATTATGATTTATTAAGAGCTGCAATAAGAAAGTGGGAACAGGATTATCTTCTAATATCACCTTTGGATGGCAAGGTCTATTTTACAAAATTCTGGCAGAAAAATCAGAACGTGTCAGCGGGAGATATTGTCTTTACTGTGGTTCCGGTCAGGGAAGCAAACATTTCAGGAAAGATATATCTGCCACTTGCAGGTGCAGGAAAGGTAAAGGTTGGACAAAAGGTGAATATTAAATTCGACAATTACCCATATATGGAGTTTGGCATGCTTGAGGTGGCGGTTGCAGGAGTCTCATCCGTTCCGGCAATTATTGATGAAGAACGTGTATATGTTGTCGATGTGAAGTTGCCTGCAAAATTGAGGACAAACTACGGCAAGGAGTTGCAGTTTTCGGAAGAGATGAGAGGTACAGCAGAGATAATAACTGTAAATCTCAGCCTGCTTCAACGTGTGGTCTTCCCGGTAAAGCATATTTTAAAAAGCAGGATTTAATCAGAAACAATGAGTGTCTCCATCATAATATTATCAAGTGGAATAGTTGCAGCAATATGCGCTAGTATAATCTCTTCTTTATTTTATAGAATCAAATGGTTTCGTAGAGTCAAAAAGAGCCGTTTGCATATACTTAATCTGGCATTTACATCATTTTATCAGTATAACGGACGTTTTTATCATTCTTTTCCATTGTTGAGGGAATTGATGTTTTG
>Ga0172381_10006914_pt1 | contig 11307 bp, 7 predicted proteins | sample Leawel6488metaG_FD_119754 | JGI IMG/M metagenome (GOLD analysis project Ga0172381, IMG submission 119754) | Leachate microbial communities from a municipal landfill in Southern Ontario, Canada - Leachate well 64-88 metaG | ecosystem: Engineered > Solid waste > Landfill > Unclassified | place... | reverse complement strand
GCCATCACCACGGCATTGCCCTGGGCATCGATCATCGCGGCGCCACCACAAGCTTCGTCCCCATTATCATCCATATAGAACGCCCCTGCCCAGTCGCCCGGCTCAAGCGGCTGGCCATAAATATTCGGGTTGGCGGTATTGGGAACACTGATGGTGTGGACCAGGCCGGTTACCGTGTAATTCCAAGGTTTGTTTACATCAACATACCCTGCAGGGTGCCAGGTCTGTGTTGCACTGTTTCCGGCAGAATCTATGACGATTATTTTTATGTCAAAATAGCCGGGAGTCGTGAATTGAGAAAAGGCAGTGGTAAGATCGCTTACATAGTAATTTCCATAAATTATCGGATCAAATAACGGAACTTGCTCTATCAATGGCAACTCTGTCCACTCAGGACAATCCGAACGTTTATAATATGAATGAACTGAGCTTATGCCTTCACCCGATCTGCCCGGGGAATCAATATTATTGTTTATAATTGGATTTGAAGACATTTGATAATATCCTCCGCCACCAGAAGGCAATGGGAAGTCGGAAGCAGTAAATTCCAAGGTGGCAGTCTTTCCTGCCGTAAGTACTTCACTGATTTTTCGATCTTCTGATAATATTTTAAAAGAAGTGAATTGTGGGGAATTCGCATCCGGCAGGTCGAGGTTAAAATCCATTTGAATAGATGCAATCCCATTATTTCCTGCCAGAACGTAATTCGGATTTTCAATATTCAGGGAATATAATCCACCTTCCGAAGGGAAATACAACTCATATTTAAAAACGGTATCACTGCTGATTACCTGGCCATTCTTTGATAATGTGTACATGCTGCGATACACATCTGTCTTTCGCACTTCTCCATATTGCCCTTTAAATATTATTTCAGGCAAAATCAAATAATTTCCAAAAAGGTTATTGAGCCCATAGACTGAAATAAATGGTGAATTAAAACCAACTTTTCTTACATCATTACTCGATGAAATGTAATCGGCAGGAAAGGGTGGATAAAAATTGCCAAGTACCGAAGAATTTTCACTATAAACATAGTTGTGTTGGGGTTCCACCATCATGAAATGATCATAATCGTCAATGTCTTCCCAAAATGTCAATCCTCCTCCCATTGAACAACGGTCTTCCTCACTGATTTTATTATTAAGAAACATTGGAATTGTATCGGCGATATGGTATGGAAATCCCGATTCCTCCGTATCGTCGCGCATTGCTACGGACGCAGGGCTCCCATCATCTTCATCGAAAAGCCATCCGGTCATTTGGTTTATGAACATTGTTTCGGCAGCAGGAGATGGATTGAAAACATAATTGGCTCTTTGGTAAGCAGCAGGATCGTTAATTAAGATGGTATCAGAGGACACCCCATTGAGTTTAGGGTATGAAATCAGGTAAAATTTTCCGTCATTCACGATAACCTGTCCGCATTTTAAACTGTATTGCGCTCCAAAATCAGAGACAGTTACATAATTATAATCATAATCATTGTAGGACAGTGCGTCCCAGTCTTGTTTCAGATTTTCAGGAAACTCAAGAATACCTATGAAATCAGAATGATCAGGGGTAAGAAGGGGCTGATTGTTCTCATCCCTTCCTTCAAAATACAAAGTATCTTTTATACAATCATTGCGGTATAAAATAGTATCTATATTCCGGTTTATTACAAAATTCTGTATTATAATATAGGAAAGCTCAGGAGAGGTCGGTTGGAGGATGATATCGTATATGCCTTCAGTGACCACTGTCTGCGAAAAAAAGAGGCTGTCAAGATTCCACCTGTCAAAATAGAACACCTTATCATTACTTGTTAGTGAATTGCCTTTAGGGAGGAAATCGCAATGAAGTTTTACCGTGTAAGTTTGCGATTCGCCTTTTAATTCGTTTGATTTGTTCGGATTCTCAGTACACTCTTTATACCCTTCAATGGACATTGTTTGATTCCGTTGACAGTTAAAAATTTCTGCCTGTGCTGCTTTGCCGTTGGAGGTTTTCAGGTATAGGGTAGTATTTCCATCGATATCCTTTTTCTGAGAGTAGGTCTGTCCTTGTAAACTTGTACCATTCAGACAAATAAGAATGGCTAATAGGCTGAAAAAGGAGTTAAAAAATTGTTTCATATCAAATTAATTTTAAAAATAGAGTTAGAAAGGAATTTTAAATAACATACAAAATAAGAAAATTATTGAATGATATAATGCAAGGCCCCCGGATACAAGCTAAAACCTCAAAAGAATAAATCAGATTCAACATTTCCATCCAAGATCATTTTCGGTCAAATGTAGCTGAAAGATTTCCTGGTTGAACCCCTAATGACCTTAGTCAATACTTAGCAAACCGCACTGTTAAATACCTTAGCAAAAAATATGGATTGATTTTATAATAAACAGATAAACTGTGACATGGTGCCGGAAATATACCATAGCAATAAATTTCAGAAAGAGAGTTTTGGATTTTCTTCGCAATTACGAGAAGGAATTCCGGAAGGAATCAATTGTAAAAATTGATTCAGGAAAATAAAGAGAGGTCAGCGACAATACATTTGGGGCAGGACTGTTTTATCCCAGCGTTATTAAAAATTCAGTAAGGTTGATATTCCTGTTATTTATTCCCAGCTTTTTTCTGATCCTTGAACGATCCACCTCTATTGAGGCTTCCGATTTAAATAAAACCGTTGCGATGTCTTTTGTTGGCATATCAATGCGTAGAAGCAAACAAATTTTCAATTCGGCAGGAGTAAGGGTGTCATACGTTTTACTCAATATATTATAAAAAACTTCATTTTCATTTTTAAATCGGATTTCAAATTCTTCCCAAATTTTTTTATCGTGCTGGTTTTTAAATTGACTTACCATTTTCGAAAATACTTTTCTGTTGTTTTCCCCAAGCCCTTCAACCTTGTCATCCATCTCTTTCAGGAAACAATTAATAGATTCATTATCTTTCATTTGTTCCTTAAGAATAACAGATAATTCTTTCTTTTTTATTCCAATTTCGGTATTCAAGCTATTCTTTTCCCTGATCATATATTGTTGCCGTAATTTTGCCCATTTATAAAAAAATACAATAAGCAATGCCAATACTATCAGCAATAAAAAAAGGATGAGAATAAAACTGTTTTTTACTTTCAATTGATATTGCTGCAGCTGTTGTTTCGCCAACAATTTTTGATAATAATGCTCATACCTGTTCTGAATTTCCAGAAGGGCTGCTATTGATTTATTCTTTTTCCTGGATTCTTCGTCCCTGAATTTTTGATATTGATTATAATATTCATAAGCTTGCTTATACTTGCCAGCCTTGTAAGCAATGTTAAACAATTCCAGATAACCTTCGAAAATTTGGTCTCTGAGCTCATATTTTTGTGCCGAATCGTTCCCCTGAATATACAATTGTTCGGCTACCTTCAAATCGGATTTCTTTTGGGCAATCGAACCAAGACTATAGGTTGTCGAAATATACCTTGGCCCATTCTTTTGTTGTATCGCAATGTCTCTGGATTTACTGAGGTAAATCGTGGCAGAATCAAATAAATGTTGTTTGGAAAACATTTCACCTTTAATTTCATACACGGCTGAAAGGACCATCAGGCTTGGTTTTTTTTCAAGCAATGCCAAAGAACGGTTAAGATATATGATCGCTGAATCATAAGCGCCACTATACATCATATACATTCCCATATTCTGATAATCAGAAGCAAGGCTTTTGTTATTTTTCCCTTTTTCTTCATAGTCAATAACTTTTCTTAAATATTCAATGGCATTATCATAATCTTCAAGTTGATAATATTGCAGGCTTATTAAAGAATTGCATTTGGCCATCCAATGAAAATCATGCAATGACTCATAAATTTTATATCCTTTAAGAACAGATTGACAGGATTCAAAAAAATCTCCGGCTTTATAATTTACAAAACCTTCTGAGACGTTCAGAAAGGCATAAAGTTTTGGTAAATCCAGCCCGTCATAGGCAAGATACCCTTTTTCAAGAGCGTTGTACGCATTGTTAAGATCTCCTTTTTCTGCATGATTGAATGCCGATTCGGCATAAGCCAATGAAATACCATATTTATTATTTTCTGCTTTTGCTCGTAATAACATGCGGTTAAGAATGATTTCTGCGGAGTCAAGGTCCTTATGAAAATATTTAACAGATAAATTCAGGCAGGAATCATAATATTTTTTATTTAATGTTTTATCTTCATCCGGGACAATTAGACCATTGTCTTTGTTAGAAGAGCTCAGATTCCCCGCGTTTTGGAATGTGTCATATCCATATTCAATCCCAACAGATTGATTATTAAGATGAAAAATATTGAATTCTACAAGAAAAAAGAATACAAAGCAAATAGAGAAAAATATGATTAATACAAATATTAATATGTGTTTCTTTATCATAATCAGTAGTTATTATCTATCATCCGTATAAGGAGCCCTGTTAAATTCAGCAATAAATTAGTGGTTTCCGGGTTTTCAGACGGCTCAAAATTAGGATTTTTTATCAAGTTGTTATTGGCCCCTCACATGATATTGTTTTACCTGGTAATTAGTATTTTACATTCCCGGAGGCTCTTTTTATCTTATCTTATCATTTTTCCCGTTGTCATAATCAATTTATTTATACATTTGCACCTGTCTTCAAATAATCCTTCCAGTTAAGGGTGTTTGATTATAAAGAAGAGGCGAGAGATCAGGCTCTTTGACCCTCTGGCAACCTCCGAAAGTCGGAAAAGGTGCCAAAACCTGCCCATAAGGGAGTTATAATTTTAACGCTATGTCAACAAACATGATGTGCCTTTTGCAGTAGTTATTGAGTTTTTCAATAAGTACTGATTTTTTCATTTTCCCGGAACTATTTTATAATCCCGGATACTGACTTGGTATACTTATACCTCATCAATAAAAAATTAATATGAACAAAACCGTTGTAAAGTTTGGCGGATCGAATTTAAAAAGCCCTGAAGATTTTGAGAAAATCCTGAGAGTAGTTGACGCTTATCCTCATCCGATAATTATCATTGTTTCCGCATTTTTTGGGGTTACTTCAGCTTTGGATGAATTTCTGAGATCAAACAATCTGAATTCTAAATCAATAATGAGATTACGAAAGCATTTGTGGCACATTCATAGGAATGCTCTTGAAGCCAACATCGAGGATCCGGGGCTTCTTGAAGAAACATTTGAGGAAGTCAATAACCGTATCATTCAACTGGAACGATACCTCCTTGGAATTCACTACATCGGGAAAACACCATCATTTGCCATTGACAGCATTCTAAGCTATGGTGAACGTCTAAGTTCATGCGTTCTGAGGGCCATCCTCTCAGGACATGGTTTCGCCAGCCGGGAAATATTTCCGGAACAACTGAAATTGACTACCGTGGATGATCATTTCAGCGACTCCGTCGATTTTAATATATCCGAAGGACCTGTCAAATCATTTCTGGCAGAAGACTGCACATGGGTGATCCCGGGATTTTATGGTATCACACGGGCAGGAGAGGTCGCGCTTTTTGGCAGGGGCGGGAGTGATTATAGCGCCGCCGCAATAGCTCGATGCGTTGGCGCCCGATCGTTAGATCTATGGAAAGATGTTGACGGATTCATGACAACTGATCCGGAAATAGTCATTAACCCAAAAGGCATTCAACATCTGACGTATGCCGAGGCAGCAGAATTGGCCTATTTCGGAGCAAAAGTCCTGCACCCGCGCACCGTCGAACCCCTTTCAGGCAAAAAAATACCGATCCATATATATAATATTAATAAACCCGACATCCAAAACCCGCTGACCATTATCAATGGGTCTCACGAAAAAGAGAATGGTACAATAAAAAGCATCACGGCAACATCAGATATCTCAATTCTGAAAATTAAAGGGGAGGGAGTTGGGATCTTACCTGGTTTGTTGGCAAGGGTCACTCAAGCCCTGGATGAACAACACATCAACATCAAATCGGTCCAAACAACGCAAACTGCTATCAACCTCTTGCTTTCACCAGCCGATCTCAAGCAGGCCGCCAGGCTGGTCGGACAACTCCAACTCGCTCTTATCATGAACATTGAATACATTGACGAAATAGTATTAATTGCCCTGGTTGGCGACGGAATACTGAAAAAACCAGGGATCATCAATAGAATGGTCAGTGTAGTGGCCTGTAAAGGAATAAACATTGAAATGATTTCATTCGGCGCTTCGGATGTCGCAACATACTTCATTGTAAAAAAAGAACATCGTGATATTGTTATTAAAGACTTGCATAGGGAGTTTTTCCCATAAAAAGACAGATCTCTCAGGTAAAACAAAATGATTCATTGACAATCGGAAGTAAAAAATGACAAACCAGGAAATACCCATAAAAAAAACAAGATACACCATCTATAAACCGGATGAGCCCTTATTGCTCGAATCCGGAGAAATAATAAGTGCACCAGAAATAGCCTTCCATACCTATGGGGAGCTGAACACTGACCATTCAAATGTGATTTGGGCCTGCCACGCGCTGACAGCCAATTCGGATCCTTTTGAGTGGTGGCCGGGATTGTTTGGTAGCGGGAAACTCTTTGACCCGGAACATTTTTTTATTGTTTGTGCCAATGTAATAGGATCCTGCTATGGCAGTACCGGGCCTTTAAGTTTTGATCCGGAACTCGGCAGGTCATGGTATCGGGATTTCCCGGTGATTACAATAAGAGATATGGTCAATGCCCATGAGATGTTGCGCAAACATCTGCGCATAGAAAGGATCCACACGTTAATCGGTGGTTCTTTGGGTGGTTTTCAGGCCCTGGAATGGAGCATCACGAACCCGGATATCTTCCAATTTATTATTTTGATCGGGTGCAATGAAAAAACAAAACCATGGACCATCGCGTTCAACGAATCCCAGCGAATGGCCATCCGGTCAGATCCATCTTTTTTTCACGATATCCCTGAAGGGGGTTTTACCGGACTTCAATCGGCCAGGGCCATTGCTTTACTGAGTTATCGTACGCCCGATATCTACAACATTAAACATTGCGATGATCCTGTATATCCTCCTTTTAAAGCAGCAACCTATCAACAATATCAGGGCCTTAAACTGGCAAGGCGGTTCAATGCCTATTCCTATATGACACTTACAGATGCCATGGATCTGCATAATGTATTCCGTAACCGTTCAAGCGACATTCACCCTTTAAGCGCCATCATTGCCCGGACCTTGTGCATCGGGATCCACGGAGATTTGCTGTTCCCGACATCCGAAGTGCAAGTGATGGCTGGCTGGATCAGGGGGTCAACATACAGGGAACTGATAACACAATACGGACATGATGGTTTCCTTATCGAAACAGATCAAATAAGAAATATAATCAAGGGGTTTTATCATTTAAAACAAAGTAACCATGAGTAAAAAGCAATACATCGGCCTTTTCGGTTTGGGAACCGTCGGCAGTGGTTTGTTCCATGTGCTTGAAACAGGCAAAACCGTAAACGCTGAAATTAAAAAAGTATGTGTCAAAGATCCTGATAAAAAGCGAACGATCGAGTATGAAATGATCACTTACCTGCCCGACGAAATTCTTGATGATAGCAACATCAACCTTATTGTTGAGCTGATCAACGATTCAGATGCAGCTTTTGATATTGTAAAGCAAGCCTTGCTGAAGGATAAAAATGTCGTGACCGGGAATAAAAAAATGTTAGCCTTTCATCTTCCGGAACTCCTTAATATATCAAATAAAAATAATAAAACATTATTATATGAAGCATCTGCATGCGGAAGTATTCCGATCATCAGAAATCTTGAAGAGTATTACGACAATGACCTTCTCACATCCATTACCGGCATTCTCAATGGTTCATCCAACTATATCCTTACAAAAATATTCCAGGATAATCTGAGTTACACGGAAGCGCTGAAACACGCACAGGACCTTGGGTTCGCAGAAAGTGATCCCATATCGGACGTGGAAGGGTTCGACAGCCTTTACAAACTGATCATTATTACACTTCACAGCATGGGTGCTTACCTTCATCCCAAGAAAGCATTTAACTACGGAATTTCCAAGATCTGCAGGGAAGACCTTAAATATGCCCGTGAGAAAAGAGCAAAATTCAAGCTTGTAGGACAGGTCATTAAACTTGATCATGAGACTTTTACATTATTTGTGATCCCGCGGCTGGTTTATCCGCCTGAATACCTGTATAATGTGGATTATGAATACAACGGGATCATCATTGAAGGAGCGTGTTACGACAAGCAATTTATGTCGGGAAAAGGAGCGGGGGCCTATCCTACCGGGTCGGCAGTCCTGTCGGATATCACAGCTCTCATGCATGATTACAGGTATGAATTCAAGAAAAAAAAGTTCTTTACCCCCCTCACCTATTCTGATAATATTTCGTTGGAGATCTATCTCAGGTATGATTCAAACCGTGATTTTCAATTGTTCAATTTTGAGTCAGTCAGCGAAACATATTGCAGTTCAGGATTGAACTATGTTATTGGCTTCATCAGGTTATCGGAACTCAGCAAAATGAAAGATTCTTTATCTCAGCTGAACATTTTCATGGCATCGACCGGAAAATTCAATTACCAGTGATAACCTGTTTTTATCTGTTATAACCTTCATTATTGCATTCACCCCGAAAACTACTTTTCGCCTCCAAGTCATTTATTTAATGTCAATAATCAATCAAATAAAAAAGAAAAAATGGAAAAGAAAAATTATCAATTTGAAACCCTTCAGGTCCATGCAGGACAGGAAATCGACCCGGTAACTGGCGCACGCGCAGTTCCTATTTACCAGACTTCATCGTATGGTTTCAAGGATTCGTCACATGCCGCAAATCTGTTTGGATTGAGAGAACCAGGTAATATTTATACAAGGATCATGAATCCCACGACCGACGTGTTTGAGAAAAGGATTGCCGCGCTTGAGGGAGGGGTCGCTGCTGTAGCTACCGCTTCCGGACAAGCAGCCCAGTTCCTTGCACTCACGAACCTGCTGCAGGCCGGGGATAATTTTATATCAACTTCCTGTCTTTACGGTGGAACTTACAACCAGTTTAAAATTCAATTCAAGCGGCTTGGCATCACGGCAAAGTTTACCAATGGGGATGATCCGGAAAACTTTACCAGGCTTATTGACGACCATACCAAAGCCATTTATCTTGAGACCATTGGGAATCCCCGCTTTAATATCCCTGATTTTGATGCCATTTCAAAAATTGCCAGCGATCATGAAATACCATTGATCGTTGATAATACTTTTGGTGCGGCCGGTTACCTCTTCAGGCCTATTGAACATGGAGCGAATGTTGTCGTCCAATCGGCCACAAAATGGATCGGCGGACATGGGACCACGATTGGGGGTGTAATCGTTGACGGTGGTAACTTCAACTGGGGAAATGGCAAATTCCCTTGTTTTTCGGAACCCTCTGACGGTTATCACGGGCTGAATTTCTGGGAGATGTTTGGTGCGGGAAGTCCCGGCGGAAATCTCGCGTTCTCGATCCGAGCCCGTGTGGAAGGGTTGCGCGATTATGGCTCCTGCATAAGCCCTTTTAATGCTTTTCTTTTATTACAGGGGCTCGAAACGCTTTCATTAAGGGTGCAACGACATGTTGACAATACCCTTGAACTGGCTCAATGGCTCGAAAAACAACCGGTCGTCGCGAAGGTTGAATATCCGGGACTTGTTCATCATCCTTATCATGAACTGGCTAAAAAATACCTGACGCATGGTTTCGGAGGGGTCCTGTCTTTCAAATTAAAGGCCGGAAAAAATGCTGCCGATAAACTGGTAAATAACCTTAAACTGGTCAGCCATCTTGCCAATGTCGGGGATGCCAAAACATTGATTATCCATCCGGCCACCACTACCCATGAGCAATTGAGCGCCAAGGAACAGGAGGCATCCGGTGTTTATCCCGGGGCATTACGCGTTTCGGTAGGTATCGAGAATATTGACGATATAAAGGCTGATTTTCAACAGGCATTTCAAACAATCTGAAGAGGACAAGCAGGATAACATAGTATCTAACCCGATTGAGAATATTTTTCTCTTAACCTTAATTCACAATTATGCGGATCATCGATTTGATTAATAAAACAGAAAAAACCCTTTTTTCCTTTGAGTTGCTCCCCCCGCTGCGGGGCCATAACATCAACAGCATTTACCGGATAACCGACTCGCTGATAGAATATGCCCCTTCGTTCATAAACGTTACTTATCACCAGGAGGAGGTCGTTTATAAAAATCATGGGAACGGGCTACTCGAAAAGAAAACGATACGAAAACGGCCGGGGACTGTTGCCATTTCGGCCGCCATCAAATATAAATATCCATCCATCGAAGTTGTTCCCCATCTCATCTGCGGTGGATTTACCAAGGCAGAAACGGAATATGCGCTCATTGACCTTCACTACCTTGGGATTGATAACATTTTTGCCATTCGGGGAGATGCACCAAAAAATCAACAAATCTTCGTTCCGGAAAACAATGGTCATGCTCATGCCGATACGCTGGTCAGCCAAATTACTGATATGAACCAGGGGAAGTATCTTGATGGAGAGCTACTGAACACGTTTAATGCGAATTTTTGCGTGGGAGTAGGCGGATATCCCGAAAAGCATTCCGAATCGCCCAACCAAGCTTATGATTTGAAGTATCTGAAAGCAAAAATTGACGCCGGGGCGGAATACATTATTACACAGATGTTTTTCGATAATAAAAAATACTTTGCTTTCGAAAAAGCCTGCCGGAGTATTGGGATAACCGTCCCCATCATCCCGGGACTAAAACCCATCTGTACTATCCGTGAGATCAATGTTCTCCCTCAGGTCTTCAGCATTGATATTCCGGAAGAATTGGTAAAAATGGTGTTGAAATGTAAGACCAATGAAGAAGCCTTTAATGTAGGGATTGAATGGAGCATCGCCCAATCGGAAGAACTGATCCGGTTTGGTGTGCCCGTGCTTCATTACTTTTCGGTCGGGATTGCTGAAAACATCCGCCAAATAGTCAAAGCTGTTTTTTAACCAAGCGAAAGTATTTATATTTCGATGTTATATATCTTTCTTTGCAATTTTCCCCATTAACCTGAAATATAAAATGTTTTCGATATCGGTGAAATGCCCGATGACCACTTAGCATCATTTTATATGATGAAAAATACTTAGAAAGAGGGGCCCCTTCCGGGGCCCCTCTGCAACTAACCAATTATATGAAAACCTATTTTGTAATTATCACTTTCCTGTTAACAACACTCCCGTCATTTGCCGTGACCTGTAGGATGTAACTGCCCGCCCCCAGGGTTTCTGTG
>Ga0172381_10006913_pt1 | contig 11308 bp, 10 predicted proteins | sample Leawel6488metaG_FD_119754 | JGI IMG/M metagenome (GOLD analysis project Ga0172381, IMG submission 119754) | Leachate microbial communities from a municipal landfill in Southern Ontario, Canada - Leachate well 64-88 metaG | ecosystem: Engineered > Solid waste > Landfill > Unclassified | place... | reverse complement strand
GGCATATTTTTAAACAAAATAAAAAGGGTTGTTAAACCCTGTGTCAAATATTTTAAAATAGCCGGCATTTTTATACCCCAAATTTTTTGATGATAAACCTGCCTGACATCTGCGCCTAAAGCCTGGCCAAGATTATTGCTAAGCTGCATTTCCCTTCCCCAAACTATGAATATTTTTTTGCTTTTATTTAATTTCATATTTATTGCAAAATTCAATAAATTAAGCTAAAATTTAAATATTAATATCATTATGAATTTTTCTAAAACAACCTATTTTACTCTATCCATATTGCTACTTATTTTATTGCCGTTTTTAGTTTATGATTTTGATTGGTCAAACGGTTATTTTTTACCTTTGTCCGTTTTAGCTATGGCCGCAATTTTAGCTATGGCCGCAATTAATTTTAAAAATGTATTTCTACTTATAATTTTTATCATGCCAACAATTTTCCATTATAACTATTTAAAAATTAATATCTTAAGTTATTTACCTTTTCTAAACGATTATTCTTTTTATCTTAATCCAGCTTCAGTTATTTATGTTTTAATTATTATTTTTGGTTTATTAGCCCTTTTAGAAAAACGCCGCGATTTAAAATATTTACCATTAAAATATATTATCTCTGCTGCCATTGTTTTGGCCGGAGCTTCCATTTTTTGGACAGCCGATTTGCAAACTAGCCTTATTGAGTTAATTTACTTAATAGTACCTTTCGCCATGTACTTAATCGCCTACTTTTATTTTTCTGATCAAACCTCTTTTATTAAATTATTAATAGTCTCTATCCTATCTTCCATTATACCGCTAATTGTGGCTATTTTTCAATTAGTGCAGGGTAACTACTTTTATGAATCCGACTCATCGCTCGGACGTTTAATTGGTACTCTAGATCATCCTAATACTCTAGGTCTATTTCTATTTTTAATAATCGGCCTATTAATTTCATTTTATCTCGCTAAAATTAACCGCGGTTTTAAAAATAACAAAATAACATTTTTATATTTATTGGGCATCTTATTTTTCTTTATTTTAACTTATTCTAGAACTAGCTGGCTTTGCCTAGGTATTTTCGTAATTTTATTAATTTTCTTAGAAAGAAAAATTATTTGGGCTCTACTAGCTTCTTTGCCGATAGCCGTTATTATATTTTTAGCTTTCGAAAATGTTAGGTATCGTATTTTAGAAATTTTTGATAGCGCTATTTTTAGTTCAGTGGCCGCTAGAATTAATATCTGGCGCGTTAGCTTTGAACAAATTTTAATTAAACCGTTCTTTGGGCATGGCGTTGGCACATCTGAATTGGTTATAGAAAACGCTAAGCCCTGGCAAGGCGGCATGTCGCTTCCGCATAATGATTATTTGCTACAAACTCTTGAGCTTGGTTTATTCGGTTTGGCTATATTCTTAATTTACACTTTCGGCGCTATTTATTATGTTTATAAAACTTTTAAAAGTCTAACGGACAAAAAAACCGTAATTAATCTTTACGGCCATGTTGTTATATTAAATTTTAAAGTTCTCACCTTCGGTTTATTTATACTTTTAATTGCCCTGCTTCCGGCTACTATGCTTGAATCTTTATCACAAAAAATAATTCTTCAAATAATAATTTGGTCTCTCCTCGGCGGCTTATTTGGCATGAAAAAATTGCAGGCCGCTTAAATTCCTCGCTAGAATTAAACTTAACGAGCTCAATTAGGTAATCAAATAATTTTGATTACCTTGTTGAAGTTGTTATTATTTTATTTCTTAAACAGCCATCGCGTGCACTCTATCAACTATACCGTTACCATAACCGTTCGGCACGATTTTTTTGATAAACAATTTTTGCGCCATAAATCTAAAACCTGGTTTACGACCGCGCATCTCTAAATATTTTGTTTTACTGACATAATCCTGAAATGAATATAACATGGCAATTAGAAATCCATAACGACCATCTAAAAACCCTAAACGAATAAAATACATATAAACAAATCTAGAAATCGGAGCAAAAGGTAAAAAATACCAAATGTCTTTTATTAAAGATTTAGCGTAAATGTAATGAGTAAATAATTTTCTCCATTCAATTTTTTTATCGCTATGAGCGAACTTCATCATATAATTAGCCTGATAAGTTGTATAACGATTAAATTTAGAAAAAAAATGCATTAAAGTTGGATCACTATAATGAAGTATATCACCTTTAAGTTTTTGAACTCTATCTTTAGGTAAAATTATATGCGCATGCACATCGCGATCTTCATAACGGCAGGATTTACGGAACAATCTAATATTGTATAAAGGATAACGACCGCCCCAGCGAAGCCATTTGCCTAAAAAATAATGTCGGCGCGGGATGCCAAAACCGTCGTAATTTTTTATTTCTTTAGAATCTAATAACTTTATAATTTCATTTCTTAAGGCGACAGTAATTACCTCATCTGAATCTAACAGCAATACCCAATTATGTTTAGCTTTAGGAATAGCCCAATTCTTTTGCTTAGCGCTGTAGATATAAAAATGCTTTAAAACGCGCGCGCCATATTGCTTAGCTATATCTACTGTTTTATCAATACTATATCCTGTTTTAGAACCGTCCACTACTAAAATTTCATCGGCCCATGAAGCTGATTTAAGACAACGTCCGAGACTTTTTTCCGCATTAAATGTTGGTATTAAAACTGTTATTTTTTCGCGATTTTCTTTTTTCATAAAATTATTTTTGAATAATATTATTTATATTACCTTTGAAATAAGGCTCAAACTCATCTTCCGCTTCCTCGATATCACGTTCAATATCCTGCTCAACATCAGAATTTTCTTCTTCAGTTTCAGAAAAACCATTATAAGCTAAGGCCGGTTCTATATCTGATTGAGCTTGTGGCCAAACCGAAGTTTCATTTAATGACGATTCAATTTCGGTCGGTTCGCTAAATGATGGCTCAATAAAAGTATTAACTGATTTGTTAAGTTTAATATTAAATTTTTTATCAGGAAACAAATAAATAAAATATAAACTTGCAGCTAACCCGAGAACTAAGCCTAAAATTAAATTTAAAGCGATATTGGGTTTAACCGGCCAATCCGATAAAGTTGAATCATTAATTACTTTAATTTTTACATTATCGCCTAAACCGTGATACTGGCTATGTTTAGTCATTAAAGTATAAGCGATGGCCTGGTTAACCTTATCAGCTGTAGCTTTATCTTGATGATAAACTTTAAGAGTAATCATACCTGTATCGGCTATGGCATGAGTATAAACCATATCCTGCCATTGTTCTTTTCTTTGATTAACGTCAGAAGAAAAAATATTTTTATCAATGTTATAGCCAGAACTCATTACCTTTTCATAAAATGAATCGGTATAAATTACCTGAGCTAAAAGGTTGCTTAAAAATTGGTTGGAACGAGAAACATTATAAGCATCTGTATTCGGCCCGTAATTTTGCACCACTAATAAGGTGCTGGTAGCGCCATATTTTAAAGGTTGGACAAAAGTAATAATCATTACCACTACTAAAAACATGGCGGTTATGGCTAAAACCGTTAGCTTTTTTTGTTTAACTAAATTTTTGAATTGTTTGTATTCCATATAAACAAAATAAATTATTAATTATTTTACTTAAGTTGAAATGCAAAAATATTTATACGGGTGATAAATACTTTTATTAAGTATTTATCACCCGATTATTTTTTCATTTAAAGAACATCTGACTTTAAACCGTCATCACCAGGAGCACCAAGTTGGAACTCCTTTGTCAGCGCTACAAGTTGTAGCACCCTAGGCAGTAGTTCGGTTTAAAATTAAATCATTTAATTAATCATCACACTCCAAGTTGGAGTTCGTCGACGGTTACAAGTTGTAATCGTCCAAGCAATTTTTAATTAATGATTGTAAAAGGTTAAACTTAGCCTATTTACTGATAGTTAAATCGGCGGCTTTCGGTTCGGTGATGCGGGAAGCTTTAACTAATTTAATAATATTCCCCACATTTGTCGACACATTGATTAACCAAAGATCTCCGTCCGAACTAACTTTATTTTTGTATCCGGCAGATAAAGTAACAACGTTTTGCGTTTTATAATTTAAACTAAGTGCCGGACCAAGACGATAAAAATCAGTTGCTGAACTGCTCTTACTGTAGCCAATTCCAGCTTCTACGCCGACAGATAAACGAATGTCTTCTTTTATCTTTTTGTCGTAGATCCATTGGACCAAAGATAGCTCGGCTGTATTCATATCCCGGCTGCTTTTCGCGCCGATAGGAATAATCATGCCAAGGCCAATTTCAGTTTTAGCAAACCAAGGATTGTTTGCTATGCGCCTGGCATAATTTGAATACCAGATAAACGGCGCAGCAGCAGTCTGATTTTCGTCATAACCTTTGCCAGCTTGGTTTACAAGGCCAAAGCCTAGATCAAAATTAGCATCCCAGCCTTTACCGTACAGTTTGGCCGTCGGGCCAGCTATAAGCGTACGGTTATGGTAAGCGTCGCTATTTTTTCCGGCTTTACCGTCCACCATACTGCCGTAGGCATGCAAGCCGATGCCAAGATTATAATCACTTCCGCCGACGTTGGAAAAATAAAAAACGTCTGGCCTGAATCTCATTCTACCGCCCACCGAAGTTCCGCTTCCATCAGTTCCGTTAGCCGTTTTGTAATACGTGCCATGCATCATAAGATCAAATACGTCTTTGGAACCGCCGGTAAATCCGTCCTTAACAGCTGTTGTAACAACTGTCGTAGCAACAACTTCGGTTTTCACATTAGCAGTTTTGCCTTGTTCGCTAGTCGTTACTATAACTTTAGTGGTTTTCGTTTCTTCTTTTTTTGCTACCGGAGCTGTAACTTCTTCCTCAGTGTCTGTAGCTTTAATAGCTTTTTTAATAGACGTTAACCTTGCGTCTTTTCTTGCCTTCAGTTCTTTTTCCAGAGCAACGACTTCGGCCTTTAATCTTTTCACTTTGTATGAAATCAAGGTCACAGTTTTTTTCCTCACCGTGGGAACCGTTAATGTTTGCCCAGGAAAAATTGTATAGGGCGGCTTAATGTTATTAGCTTTGGCAATCTTGCCGTAAGCTACTCCGAATTGATTACCTATTTTACCCAGGCAATCCCCTTTTTTGACTATATATTCCTCTGCGAAAGATGAACTTGCCAGCAAAGAAAAAACAATAGTCATAACAACAATCAATAACTTCTTCATCTTTTTTCCTCCTGTATGTAGGTTGTGCGCTCCGGCGGCATGAACTGCCGGAGCGCTTGGTTAACGTTAGCACGCCAGTTCTAGCCTTACCTGGTCTTTTCTTGTTTCATCAATTAAACGCTGGAATAAACCCTTGTCTTTGTTGAAAGAAGACTTCAGGCTTTTCCTTAATTCATTATCCGTGCTTACAAACATATATCTGCCATTTTCAATTTCATAACATGTTTTAAATCTACCGTCCGTAGCTATCTCAGGATAAAAATTATATTTCTGACCATCGATTGTTACCTCGACGGGTTTATTAGAGACACTTGTCTCTGGATACTTCTCGAATTGCGGCTTTTCTATATTTTTCGGCGACAACTTGTCCCACTCTACTTTTTCCGCCTTTTCTGCCGCTTCTTTTTCCTTCTTACTTCTTATTAATCTCACTGCAAGGTAAAAAAGAATAATCAAAAAAATTACTACCGCGCCAATCAGAATGACATTTAAAACTAATTCTTTGGCTGATCCGACGACAAATTCTACTTTCACTATAACCTTACGAGCATCTTCCGAATCGCCTTTAGATCTTGCTGTAATTTTACCAGCATCTACCCTTTCATTAATAAACGCTTCCATCTCACTAGCACGAACGCGAGCGATACTATCATTCTCCGCCGTCTTACCAGTTTTATCAGCAAAGCCTTGAATAAAAATCTTGACTGGTTTTTTCTTACCCCAGCTTTTAATCATTTTATTGGCTTGCTTCTCAACATCGCCTTTAACGGCAGTTTCCTCTGAACCATAGCCAGTGATTACATATTCTTCCGCCGCAGAATAAATCGGCATTACCAACCAACACAACAACATCATCGCAATTATTATCTTTTTCATTTCTATTGCCTTTCTCCCAAGTTGGGAAACTTTGCATCCAAGTTGAATGCAGTTAACGGTTTAATAACTCTTCTTCCAATTGTTTTACTTTTTCGTCTCTCCGCTTTAGCAACTCTTTATATATAACCACTATTTGGCGGATTGTTGGCGCCATCTGATAACGAATAATCTTCGCCCGACCATAATAGCCTGACCAAGAATCATCAACTCCAGCCACTACGGCAGAAGTTGCTAGACTCGCGCCAATCATAAGCGGATAAGCAAGCCCTGTTAACGGTAAAGCTAATAAAGGAACTTTTAAATCTTTAGTGAACCTTTTTCCCGAGGTAAACCCTGGGTCCTCTACTGCTAAATCTTTGAATGCTTTAATCGGCAGATGACCGGAACGGATTTCACCGTTTGCTAATTTATAATTATACGGCAGTTGAGAAGCTAATTTTGTTTTATATACTTCCCACTCATCCGACCCGACTACAATTTCACTCACGCTAGTTAAGTTGCTATCAGGTATGATGCCTTTCTCAGAAAAATAATTCTTAAAAAATTCATCTGACTGTTTAAAAGTCATACCGAATTTCTCAAAAAACTTTTCTCGATACTCATCATCTTTGTCAAACTTAGATGGATCGTACCCAAAAGGTTTTTCGTCCGTACCTTCTGCTGGCTCTTGATAAGCTTCTTGCCCGTCAAGTTTGTAAGCCCAACCGGCATCTCGATTAAAAATTATAAACTTAGTGTTTGTTAATTTTTCTTTACTCTCCGCGAACATACATTGGAGAAGAAAATCTCCCCAATAATTTACGCTCGCCGCATAGCAATAACCCTTGTGTAAATTTTCTAACTCTTTGGCGTTTTCTGAGCGCCCCAAAATTGGAAACACTCCTCCACCCGCCACCGTCTCTGTTTGTAAATCAGGACTCATAATGGCGGTAAAAGTTGTAAACGCTTTTACCCCAGCCTTTTCAATTTCCACTGGATGTGGAATTGAAATTCCTTGAGCTGGATCGGTTATTGCATGTTTAGGCAGATAACCATTTGTACTAGCACAACCCACCATAAACAATAACATCAACAATGCGCATAATAACCTTACTTTTTTCATTTCTTCCTCCCTGACCCAAGTTGGATCGTTTTTTTAATGGTTTTGGTTAAAGTTTAACCTTTTTTATTGTAAATAACTTTCCTTAAACTTCTACAACAATCATAACAATATTAATTATTATGACTATCTAAAAATTTAAGCTAATATTAAATGATAAATACTTAATATTACACATAATCTCCTAAAATCATTTTTTAACTCTCAATCTTATCATATTTTGCCAAATATGTCAATATATTTTGTAATATAAAAGCAAGAGTTGAAATCTAACCCTTGCTTTGTATTTTTTATATATTTTGTTAATTTTTTGCTTTAATAATTTGCCCTATTTTTACATTATTATTTTTTAATTTTTCCTTATCAAATTCTATATCAAAATAATATTCCGTTTTGCCGACTATCTTGTCCGACCTAATTTGCTCTACCACTACCTCTAAATTTTTGCCCTTAAATTTCTTCTTATAATCTTCCATTAATTTAATACCAAATTCTCTTAGAATTTTAGCTCGTTTGGCTTTAATTTTTTCTTCTACTTGAGCGGGAAATTTAGCGGCTGGAGTTTTTTCGTGCGCTGAAAAAGGAAATATATGTAACCGGCTAAATTTTATTTGTTTAATAAATTTTTCTGTCTCTTTAAAATCTTTTTCTGTTTCACCCGGAAAACCAACAATCACGTCAGTAGTTATAGCGATGTTCGGCATAGCTCGCCTAATTTTTTTTACTTTATCTAAAAAATATTTTTTACTATATGGCCGATTCATTAATTTTAAAATTTTATCCGAACCTGATTGCAAAGGAATATAAAGATGCTGGCAAATCTTTTTTGAATTCGCTATTAATTTTATCAACTCATCTGATACTTCTGTAACTTCGATTGAACTTAAACGCACTCTTCCTAACCCATCAATTTTAATTATTTTTTTTAATAAGCTAACCAAGTTGACTCCGTCATTCCCGCGTAGGCGGGAATCTAGATTCTTTTTCACCACTATTCTTTCTGGATGCCGGATCAAGTCCGGCATGACGGAACGACCATAAAGCCCGAGATGAATTCCAGACAATACAATTTCTCTATAGTCATTCTTTACCGCTTGCTCAATCTCGCAAATAACTTCTTTCTCTCCCCTACTTTTTAATTTTCCTCGCGTATACGGCACTATGCAATAGCTACAATATTGCTCGCAGCCATCTTGAATTTTAATAAAATAACGCACCCTATCTGTCGCCACGAGCTCCGACTTAGCAGTCTTGACTATCTTATCCGTAATTCGTAATTCGTAATTGAAAATTTTGTCTACCAACTCGCCAATCTTATTGCCTCCAATTACATAGTCCGCATTATCAGGCTTAATTTTATATGCCCTTGGCCAGCAACCGGTTAAAATAATTTTAGCTTTAGAATTTTCTTTTCTGGCTAGTTTAACCATGCGTCCGCTTTTTATGATAGCTGTTTTGGTAACAGCGCAACTATTTATAATAGCTACATCGGCATTTTTATTAGTCGCGACAAAACCAGCCAGCTCTAATTCCCTAGCTAACGAACCTGAATCATACTGATTAACTTTACAGCCTAGAGTATAAATTTTATATTTCATACTAAAAAATCCCATTCAAGGGATATTAATTGGAGCCACCCGTCGGATTCGGACCGACGACCTACGGTTTACAAAACCGTTGCTCTACTTCACCCCGCCTAATAAAGGCGGGGCAAGCTGAGCTATAGCTACTAATTTATCTTTATAACTTCTATTTTTCTTTTTTAACCATTTTTCGTGTCTTCTGGCCTCCTGATATCCTACATGTTCCTTATAATAAACTAATTTAAATGGACGCCTCTTGGCAGTTATCTTAACTTTCCCAGAATTATGTTCTCCTAATCTTTTTATTAAATTTTCAGTTATGCCACAATAATAATTGTAATCTTTCAAACTCTTGATTAGATAAACAAAAATTTTCATGAGCCGTCTGTCGGATTCGAACCGACGACCTACGGTTTACAAAACCGTTGCTCTACCAGCTGAGCTAAGACGGCATTATTTATAAGAGATAAAATGGTGCGCCGTACTGGATTCGTCCCGAGATGAACTCGGGACGCCACGGGTTCATCCCGTGGCGAACCTCAATAATTCTCTAAATTTAAAAATATTAGTGCGCCGTACTGGATTCGAACCAGTGACCTTCTCCTTAAAAGGGAGCTGCTCTGCCAACTGAGCTAACAGCGCGTAAATAAAAAACCCGCTTCAACGGATATGTTAATAACAAAATAACACATCCTTCATAAAAATGCAAATGTTTGGTGAAAATCTGTGGAAAAAAAGTGCGAAAAACGCTCTTGCTTAAACCAGCCCTAAAAGGTATTATAAAATTATGGCAGATAACAAAATTTCTATATCAAAAATACCACCGCAAAACATCGAGGCTGAGGCCTCTATTTTAGGCTGTTTAATGATTGATAAAGACGCGATTTTTAAAATCGCCGACACTTTAAGGCCGGAAGATTTTTATAAAGATAGTCATGGCATCATTTATGAAACCATGCGGGAATTGTATTCTCGCCACGAACCTATTGATATTTTAACTATAACTTCAAAACTTGAAGAAAAAAATAAATTAGAAGCCGTTGGTGGACGAACCTATATAGCGGAACTTGGCAATACCGTAGCTACTTCGGCTCATGTTGTTCATTATTCAAGTATTATCCAGCGCAAAGCTACTTTAAGGCGCCTCTTATCCGCTTCGGCTGAAATAACTGAACTCGGTTATCGGGAAGATGAAGAAATTGAAAAATTACTAGATGAAGCCGAACAAAAATTATTCGGCGTCTCACAAAAATATTTAAAAAATGTTTTTCAACCGATTGATAATTTATTAACCGAAGCTTTTGACAGAATTGACGAACTGCATAAACAAAGCGGAAAATTACGCGGTCTGCCTACTGGCTTTCATGATCTTGATAACTTGCTTGCCGGTTTACAAAAATCAGATTTAGTAATTTTAGCCGCTAGACCGAGCGTAGGAAAAACTTCTTTAGCTTTAGATATCGCGCGGCAATCAGCCATTATCAGCAAAGTTCCTATCGGCATATTTTCTTTGGAAATGAGTAAAGAGCAATTAGTTGACCGCATGCTTTGCGCCCAGGCTAACGTAAGCTTATGGCGTATGCGTACGGGAAAATTATCAGACAAAGAAGAAGATAATGACTTCTCTCGCATCGGCGAAGCTATGGGAAGATTATCCGAAGCGCCAATTTTTATTGACGATTCAGCCAGCTCAAATATTATGGAAATAAGAACTAAAGCGCGCCGCCTTCAAGTTGAAAAAGGTTTAGGTTTATTAATTATTGACTACTTGCAATTAATGGAAGGTCGGGGTAAATACGGCGATAACCGCGTACAAGAAGTTTCAGAAATTACCCGCGGCCTTAAGGGTATTGCTCGCGAACTGAATATACCAGTATTGGCCTTATCTCAATTATCACGCTCTGCGGAAATGTCTAAACCAGCCATACCGAGACTATCTCATTTAAGAGAATCCGGCTCAATTGAGCAAGACGCTGATGTGGTTATGTTTATTTATCGTAAAGCCGCTGACCGAGGTTATAATTATGACGACTTATCCGAAAGCGAAAAACATACGGCCGAAGTATATATTGCCAAGCACAGAAACGGACCAACCGGTAAAGTTAATTTATTCTTTGACGAAGATACCGTTAGCTTTAAAAATATGGAAAAAACCGGCCAAGAAGAGCCGTCTGAATATTAATAATAATTAGCATACAATATGTTCAACAAATTAAAACAATTTAAAGATCTAAGAAACCAGGCTAAAACTTTACAAAATGCTTTAGCTCAAGAATCAGTTGAGTATGAAAAAAATGGTGTTAAAATAACCATGAACGGCAATATGGAAATTACTAAACTCACCATAAATACCGAAGCCTCTAAAGACAGGCTAGAAAATATTTTAACAGAAGTAGTAAATGAAACTATAAAACGAGCTCAAAAAGTCATGGCGAAAAAAGTTCAAGACATGGGAGGTCTTGGGAATATGGGTAATTTTTAATCTTCTATTGTATTTCTAATTTTTCTGTATTTTATTATATAAAAACAAAAATTTTCAATTCTCAATTTTCAATT
>Ga0172381_10006912_pt1 | contig 11309 bp, 15 predicted proteins | sample Leawel6488metaG_FD_119754 | JGI IMG/M metagenome (GOLD analysis project Ga0172381, IMG submission 119754) | Leachate microbial communities from a municipal landfill in Southern Ontario, Canada - Leachate well 64-88 metaG | ecosystem: Engineered > Solid waste > Landfill > Unclassified | place... | reverse complement strand
TTCTTCTTTTACAGATAATCCTCACGAAAGATTAGAAAAAGCAGAGATGCAGATTTGTGAAGATTGCATTAATCAGCTTTATAAACTTATCAAATAATTAAAGATAATAAGAAGATGAATATGTCAAAAATAATTTCAATAATAGCTTTAATAAGTTTTATAGCATTACAAGTAATTGGAGAAAAAGTTGATGCTTGGGTTCCAGCTTGTTGGTGTATTATATATTTAATTAAATCAAAATAAAGACCTAATAAACTAATATGCCAACACCAAAACAATATTCAAATCTATCTAAAGAAGAAAAAGATAACCTACATTCTAAATGTTGCGAGGGAACAAATAAAGCACAAAAAGCAATGGTTGATAAATTAGAAGAAGAGCAAATAATAATAAATAATATGATATTAGAATTATTTATAATTACAGATGCCAAAGGTGTTATTAGTATTACTTACAAAGAATTAAAATGCTGGTGCAGAGATGTGTTGCAAGGTTTTACTTTCATTTTGACCTGATTTGCTATCCTCTGTTAAATGACTTGAAGGCAACAATAGATGAGTCAGCCAGCAACAAATTATAGTTTGACTTTTAAAGAGTTATAAATTAAAATAAATATATGAAGATATTTACATACGGAGTGTTTGATCTATTACATAAGGGACATATAGATTTACTATGGGAAGTAAGAGAAATGGCAGACGAACTAAAAGCACAAATGATAGTTGGAGTTTTTACAGACAAAGTAGCAGAAAGCTTCAAGAGAAAACCAGTAATGAATATCAAGGAAAGGATAGATGCAATAGAAGCACTAAGAATTGCTAATAAAATTGTAGAACAACACGAATTATCTCCTAACTATCTAATTAACATTTTAGAGATTGATAAAATAGTAAAAGGTCCCGGAGCAGATTATGAAACCATTAAGGTTCCTTGCGAAAAAATACTACTTGATTATCACGGAAAAATATCAACAAGCGAAATAATTAAAAGAATTAAATTAAGAGAAGATTTATGATTATATCAAATCACTTAATAGGCAAAATGCCTATACCTAAAGAAGCAATAATTAGAATAAACTTAGCTTGGATAAAAGATAAAGAAGAAGCTAGGAAGATCATACAAGAAACAAAAAATTATATTTATCTTGACTATCCATCAGGAAGAACAAAACCACCAAAACCAACAATCAGCTTTTCTGAAGCAATGGACCTAGCAAACATATTTCAAGACAAGGTTAAGTATTTCGCAGTATCAAATATAGAGGACGAGTATCAAGTAATTGGTATCAAGAGTAGATTGCCAAAATCAACAGAGTTCGTTCCTAAGATTGAAACCATTAGAGGTGTTGAAAACATTAAGAGGATAGCTGAAGAAGTTGATATAATGATGTTAGACAAAGAAGACCTCTATGTTGATGCTATGGGAGATACTGATTTATATTTGAGCTTGGTTGATAAAGTAAGGAATTGTGGAGCTAAGGTATTAGAATTACAGGGAGTTGTTTTTATGTGATATGACAATAAAAGAACAGGCGATCCAAAACTTAAAAGATATTAAAGCGATACTAAACGAACTTGGAATTATATTTTGGCTTGACTTCGGAACGCTATTAGGGGCATACAGGGACAAGGACTTCTGCGAGGGAGATGAAGACGATGTAGATCTTGGACTGTGGTATAAGAACAAATCAAAAACAGAAGAAGTGATTAAAAGAGCAGAAGAAAAAGGATTTATAGTATTACATAATTGGAAAAATGAAATAACTCTTGGCAGAGGAGATAGCAGGGTTGACCTATTCTTTTATCACAGGAACGGAGAAGAAGCATATACAAATCTTTATACTATTAAGGACGAGGTAGCAAACTATGTTGTAGTTCCGGCTAATTTAATAGAGAACTATCAAACAATAAACTTCTATAAAGAGGAGTTTTTAATTCCAAGTCCAGTAGAGGAATATCTTAAAGTAAAATATGGCGACTGGAAAACACCAATCAGCAGAGAAGTTTACAGGCCATCTAACTCAAACTTACACAAGGCAGTAAGGCATAAATACGAGATTAAACCACTATCAGATATTACTATACTGATAACTACATTTAAGAGGCCGGAGGCATTAAAGAGATTACTAAAATCAATTAAAAAGTATTATCCTAAAATAAAAATACTTGTTAATGATGATAGCGAATACGATAAAGGTGTTTCTTGGTCAAGAAACTATCTTGTTAGTCAGGTGAAAACTCCATATTACTTATTACTTGATGACGATTTTGTTTTTACAGAAGATACAAAAATAGAATTATTACTTGATAAATTGAAAACAGGATATGACATTGTTGCTGGAGCAGTTAGAAATACAAAGGGAGAAGTAACTCATTATGAGGCAAGATTATGGATTGAGGACGGAGTATTAAAAAGAGAAATGACAAACCAAGAACCTTTTGATATTGTGCTTAATTTCTTTGTAGCTAAAAAAGAAGTTTATGGTTGGGACGAGGAAATGAAAACTGGAGAACATTCAGCTTTCTTTTGGGACAACAGGGGAAAATGGAGAATAGGTTATGATCCTAATTGTATAGTAGATAACATACCAATTTTAACAGAAGAATACAAAGAATACAGAAGTAGAGCATTAACATATATCAATAATTGGATGCAAAAAAGAGGCATAATTAGTTCTTATATGGAATTAAAAGCAACTGGATATACAATACCTAAAATAATACATCAGTTCTGGGTAGGAGATAAAGAAGTTCCAATGGAATGGATCAATACTTGGAAAGAAAAAAATCCTAACTTCAGACATATGCTTTGGACCGAAAAAGAGATTGATAAATTAAACTTAGTAAATAGAGATAAATACGATACTTTCTATAAAGACAAATGTTTTAATGGTTGTAGCGATGTAGCAAGATATGAAATACTTAAAAAATACGGAGGTGTTTATATTGACGCTGATTGTGTGTGTTTAGAAAGTTTTGAAGATGCTCCATTTATGAAAGAGGATTTCTTTGTAGCTTACGAGGGAGATGAACATTATTTTTCAGGGGAAACATCTTTAAGAAAAGAACAGATTGATAAATATGAAAATGTAGTTAGAAGATTAGCAACATCACCAATAGGAACAAGACCGGACCACCCAATACTTGATAAATGTATAGACGAAATAGGAAAGGCAAAAGAGATATATCCACCTTGGAGAAAGGTAGCTAATGTAATGCTAACAAGGGTTGTTAAAGATTTTGATGTTAAAATACTACCTCCATATATGTTCTTTCCAACACATCACGATGGATTTAAGAATAAAATAGACGGAAAGGTTTATTCAGACCACTACTTCGGAACTACAAAGAAGCTATATAAGGACAAGGAGTGTAAAATTGAGAAAGATGAAGTAGGGCCAACAAAAGAGATTAAGATGTCATTAAATGATATAACATTTGTATTAACAACGATAAATAGAAACAAGAGTTTAGAGAATCTACTTTTCTCAATAGCAAAGTATTGTCCAAGTCAAAAAGTTATTATAGCAGATCAAAACAAGGAGCTTGATAAAGATTATTATATTGATTTGTGGACCAAGTTATCAAAAAAAGGAATGTTAAAACCATTAGCTTTTAGTGTAGGATATGATGTTGGACTATCTTCAGCAAGAAACAAGCTACTTAAAAAGGTAGAAACTAAATACGCATTGATATTAGATGACGATTTTGTTTTTACAGAAGATACAGATATTTCAAAAATGAAGGAAGTAATGGAAAAAAATTATAGAATAGGAGTTGTTGGTGGTGCAGTAATAAACGGAAATGAAGAACTAAACTTTAACTTTAATTTTGAAAGAAATAAAGATACACTATATCAGAAAGAGATAAAAAATGAGTGGAATATATACAAGGGAATAAGTTATGTATTATGTGATTGTGTTCTTAACTTCGCTTTAATCAGAAAAGAAATAATGAAAGATATTAAATGGGACGAAAAGATAAAGATACAGGGTGAGCATACGGACTTCTTTTTGAGATTAAGAGATACAAATTGGAAAGTAGCATATTGTCCCGAAGTCAAAATAGAACATCGCCAATCAATAACAGGAGAATACAAAAAGTTAAGAGAAAGAAATGAATTTTTTGTAGAGATGATGAAGAAGCATCGCCTTAAAAAATATCAATACTTAAATGGCAGGGTATTTGAGTTAGTAAATAATGAAATCATAACATATAAAATATGAAAAAAGTTTTAATCACCGGACATAGAGGGTTTATAGGTTCTCACTTGATGAGGCATATAAGCATAAATAAGATAGCAGAAACATCAGGAATAGACATTGTAGATGGCACTAATATCTTTACGCACGATACAATACCGGACATTGATATAGTATTTCACCTAGCAGGACAAACAAATGTAGGAAGCTCAATACAAGACCCTTTCTTTGACGCAACAATGAATATAATGGCCACGATAGAGTTATTAAAGAAATACCCTAACGCTAAAATTATATTCGCAGGTTCAGTAGCAAGTAAAGATATACAAAGTCCTTATGGACTATCAAAAAAGACAGCAGGAGAATATATCAAGTTGTTAGCTAAAAAATGGGTAATATGTAACTTCCCTAATGTCTATGGAGAGGGAAGCAAGGGAGTAATTGACACTTGGTTAAGAGAGAAAGAAATAGTAGTTACTGGTTGGGGCGTTCAGACAAGAACATTTGTAAATGTATTTGATATTTGTGAGGCGTTAGTCAAAGCTATGGATTGGAAACAAGGAGAATACGATTTAGGAAGTGGGGTAGAAACGCCGATCAAGGAAGTAGCAGAAATGATAGCCAAAGAAAAGGGAAAGGAAGTATTTTATGGAGAAGATAAGAAAGGGGAAATACTTAACTCATTAGTCCAAAACACTACTCCTGATTGGTCACCAAGAGTAGATATAATTAGTTATATTAAAAGTAAATAATATGGAAATTACACAAGAAAAAATAGACAAGTTATTTGATATTAGTGCAAGGTTAGATAAGAAAGAAGAAGAAATAAGAATAGAGGAGTCAAAAGCGTTAATGAATGTTAACAGAAAGATAAAGCATAAAGATCAATTCGTAAATGAAAAAACTTTATGGGACGAGTTAAGATATGCTGGAGCTAATGGTGACGCAGGAAAATTACTTAAAGAAAAATATCCCAAAGTTTTTAGTTTAGGAGAGGAGCATAGTTTGATAGCTAAAGAGTTGTCAGAGTTTTGTCAGGTTGAATTAGAGATAAACTTTAAGGAAGTAAGAATAACTGATATAATTAAACTATGCTTAAGTTTAGTAGATTATAAGTTAAATAAAAAGAAATAATATGAAAAAAGTAATTTTAACATTATCAATCATAGCATTACTATTTTTAGCAACACCAACATTAGCAGTTGGACCAAAGGAGTGGCAAAAAGCAGTTAACGACATTATAGAGCTTCAGGAGAAGTGTGGAGGTAATGAGGTTAAGATACAGAACCTTGAAGTAAGGGTAGCTAATTTAGAAGTAGAAAATACTAATCTAAAAAACAAGGTAGGAATACTTGAAAGAATGTTTAATGAGTTAAGAGGATTATTAGTGCAAGTAGTTCAGATGTTAATTGGTTTAATAAATAGATAATGACAGAAGAAAATATTATAAACTTTATAGAAAGAAATAACTGGATAGAAGCTAAGTCATATTCTAAAACAGCTCCTCTTGATAATGTTAAGTGGGTAGATTTTAATAAAGTTTGGGCAAATGATTATAATCCTAATAGTGTAGCTAAAATAGAAATGAACCTATTGTTTAATTCAATAGAACACGACGGCTATACTCAACCAGTTGTAACGATATATGACAAAGATAATGATAAATATATAATAGTTGATGGATTTCATAAATGGTTGGAAAGATGAAGATATATGTAATGAACTTGGCATGGAAACAGAAGAATTATTAAAGCTAAAACATCTTACTGGATTTTCAAAGCTATTCAAAGATATAGAATACAAAAGGTCGTGGCAATCTAAAGAGCAAATAGAATTAGAGAGAAAAGCTAAACTAAATGAACAAACAGATGGAAAATAAATTAGAGATAATAAAAATAAAGACAACAAACATTAAACCATACTGGAGAAACGCAAGAGATAATAGAAAGACGATAGAGATGATAAAGGACTCAATATCACTATATGGTTTTACTAATCCTATATTATTAGACAAAAATAATGTTATAATAGCAGGACATGCAAGATATAAAGCATTAGTAGAACTTGATTGGGAATATATTGACTGCATAATTTTAGATCTTACGGAGGAAAAAGCAAAACAATATAGAATAGCCGATAATAAGATACACGAAGCCACAGAGTGGGATTTAGACGAATTAGGCAAGGAATTAAGAGAGCTTGATTTAGATGTTATGCAGAAGTTCTTTAAGACCGATATAAAATTAGATTTAGGTAAAGATTTAGATTTTAAGCTTGGGTTTAATGTAACTAACGAAGATATTAAAAAAACACAAGACAGATTAGATATTGTAAATAGAGAGATAGCAGAAAATGACCAAAACAGAAAAGTAGAGGTTATTTGTCCATATTGCCAAGAGGCATTTTACTTAAATAAAGAAGACATATGATAGAAGAAAAAAAAGAAAATGATATAATAAGAAATGAAAAGGGTCAGATAGTAAAGGCAATTGCTCAAAACACAAACAAGAACGGAACAGCAGGAAGACCTACTGTTATGACTCCGGAAACACTCCATAAATTAGAATCAGTATTTGCTATAGGTGGAACAGATATGGAAGCTTGTTTTTTCGCAGGAATATCGCCTCAAACTCTTTATAATTATCAAGCAGACAATCCTGATTTTATTGAGAGGAAAGAGATGTTAAAAGAAGGACCAATACTAAAAGCAAGGCAGACAGTAGTTGACTCATTAGAAAACCCTGATTATGCTTTTAAGTATTTAGAGAGAAAGAAGAAAGACGAGTTTAGCACAAGAGTTGAAAATGAACACAGGGGAGATAATTTAATTAGTCAATTAGATGAACAAAATAAAAGAACAAAAGAAATAATAGAGGAATGGCAAAATGCAAACAATAGCAAACAACCCAGCATTAAAGAACCAGATAATAGACCTGAAGCCGGACCTACCGGAAATAACGGAGATAGACAGAGCGATGACTCTGGACCTTGCGAGTCGGTTTAATATAGACGGAGTTAGCTTTGACAAACTGATAACAGAGGGACAGATAAGAATACTTTGTGCTTTAATAAAAGGGGATCATAAAAGAATTGAAATACTATGCTCTACTCAATATGGAAAATCATTAGTTGTAGCTTTATCTTGCAATATACTTGCTTGTATATTAAGAAAAAGAGTTGTTATAGTAGCACCATCAGCAGGAAAAGCTAAAATCATAATGAGGTATGTTATAGACCATTTAGGAGATAATAAAATGTTTGAGAACGAGCTTGAGCCGGACTCAAAATTAGATAGATTGAGATTAGAGGGAAGCAAGGAAAGGTTATCATTTAGAAATGGTGGGGCCATATTCATTATTTCAGGAAACGAGAATAATTCAAAAAAGAAAATAGAGAGTGCTATGGGAGAGGGAGCAGAGGTAGTTATTTTAGATGAAGCTTGTTTAGTAAGTGATGATGTAGAAGCTACCATATTTAGAATGATAGCAGGTAAGGGAGCTAATGCTATTTATTGTAAGATAGGAAATCCATTTTATAGATTGCCACCATATTCACATTTTTGGAATAGTTGGAATGATCCGAAATATCATAGGATATTTATTGACGCTAATATAGCAACACAGGAGGGAAGATACTCAGAGGAGTTCTTGGACGAAGCAAGATTAAAGCCGTTCTTTGATATATTGTTTTTATGTGAGTTCCCTGAAGAAGATACAATAGACCCTCAGGGATACAGGCCATTAGTTTTAATGAAAGACCTAAAGTATGGAATGACAGTTGATATATTGAAAGACATAATTAGAAAGGATATTAGCAACAAGGAGCAAAGGTATCCGTTGATTATAGGTTGTGATATTGGAGGTGGAGGAGATTATAATGTTTATGTGGCAAGATATGGAGCATTTGCGTGTGTATTGGGAAAAAATAGGGCTAACGATACAATGGTCAACATATCAGAATTAGAGAGATTGGCAGAGGAGTGGAAAGATTTAGGATTTAGTTGGGAAAATGTTAATATAGATGATGTAGGAGTTGGTAGAGGAGTTTCTGATAGATTGCTAGAAAAAGGTTATCCTATAAACAGTGTTAATGTAGGGACATCTTCTCTTGATAAATCAAAATACGCAAACCTAAAAGCAGAGTTATTTTGGAAGTTAAGATTGTGGACTATAAACTTAAACTCAAGATTAGATTCTTTATCAGAGTGGCAACAGATAACTTGGATAAGATACAAGACGAGTTCAGACAAGCAGGTGAAGATAGAACCCAAAGAAGATTTGAAAAAGAGGTCAGGAAAATCACCGGACTTCGCAGAAGCGTTAATGTTAACATTTTACGAGAGAGCAATAATAGGTTTTATATAATATGAACGAAAAAAAGACGAGGAAAGATCACGAGATAGAAAATAAAGATGAAAGAAAGTGGTTTAGCTATCTTAAGGAAAAGGGAATTGTAGTCGGATATGGTCAATTAGAACTAACGGCTATAATTAAAAATGGAAAGATAGTCGCTTTCAGGAGCGTCAAGGAGGTTGATAACTTTAATATCAGAGAAGAATAGTTATTAACACTTGACATTATTTTTTATTAAGAATATAATTTAGTAAATAGAATATAAACGACATAGTTCTTGAGGCACAAGGACAACTAGTCAGAAATGGCTTTGGTTGTCCTTTTTTAATATAACAATGGAAAATAACTTTACAAAAACAATAAACGGATTCATAGATAGCATAAAAAGAAAAACACTTTACGGACTTTATAATACCAATGATTTCGGATTCACTGATTATGAAAAGAAAGAAGCATTATCTCTTTACTACCTTTCAGCATATTTGAATAAGGCAATAAACAAGAGGGCAGAGAAAGTAGGTTCAACTAAGTTCTTGGTCAAGGACTTAAAGGGCAATGTTTTAGAAGACGCAGGACAGGTAGAGTGGATATATAAGCTATTCAACAGACCAAACAAGATAATGTCAGGTAAGCAGTTCTTTACTAGTTTACAGAAGCATAAAGATGTCTATGGAAAGGCGTATGTTTTATGTCGTTATGAGGGGGAAGCACCAGAGCTATTCGGAAACGATACATTAAAGAAAGTTAAAAAGATTGAGTCAATGCACTTACTTAATCCTGTATTAGTAAAAGAAAACTTTAACATAAAAACAAACGAGATTGAAACATATACTTATACCAGCAAGGAAGCAACAGCTATATATAAAGCAACAGAGGTTGTTAGAATCGTAAGACCAAAGCCAAACGACCCATTAGAGTATGAATCAATAATAGAAGCAGGAAAGAAGATTATATCAACCGGAATACAATTAGATGATTACCAGTCAAACATATTAAAGAATGGTGGTAGCGTAAAGGGAATGGTAAAGTTCAAGGAAGCTAATCTAACAGCAGACCAAGTAGAGAAACAGAAAGACAGATACAAGCAACAAGTATCAGAAGCTAAAAGAGCAGGTATTCCATTATTCTTAGGAGGTGATGCAGAGTATAGTGAAACAGGATTGAGGCCCGAAGAACTTGGATACATAGCGAGCAAGAACGCAGTGCTTAATGACATTTGTATTTTGACAGGAGTTCCAAAATCAATACTTGGTAATTTTGATGAGATTAAATACGACAACGCTAAAGCAAGTCATAGGATATTCTTACAGGAAACGATAGCACCTGAAGTTGACGATATAGTAGAGTCATTTAACTGGACTATTATACCCGACCAATACAACCTATCCTACGAGGAGTTCATACCTGAAGACATTAAAGAGAAGATTGAAATACTACAAGCAGGAAGCAACTCTTACTGTCTAACAACAAACGACAAGAGAAAGATAATCAATAGCATTGTGGGAAATATAGACGAAGTAAAAGAGGGCGACACAATCTTAGCTCCTTTCAATCTTTCACCATTGGGAACAAGCACAGGTGAAACAGAAAAGAAAATCAAGACAAAGGGATTGATAGCTTTCCTGAAAGAAGAGTCAAAATTAAAATACGCAGAAGTGGTTAACAAGTTTATAGACAAAAGAGCAAAGACACTTGAGGAGGGAGTATTAAACTTTGCAAGAGAGCAGGAGAAAAGAGTGTTCAAGGCGTTAACCTTTGAAAAGAAAAAAGGAATAAAGACAGACCTAAATGAGATAAAGGGCGAAGAAATAAAACTAGCAGTAGATTTTATACTACCATACCTTGAGAAGTTTATTGAGGACGCAGGAAATGATGCTCTAGATATGTTGGGATTAAGTAAGCCGTTAGAGATAACAGATAGAATGAAAAAGATAGCAAAAGCAAGGGCAGAGTTTTATGCAGAGTCAACAACAGACACCACCTTTGATAAATTATTCAAAACATTAACAGAGGGATTTGAGGGTAATGAAACAATACAAACACTAACAGAGAGAGTGCAGAATGTTTTTAAGGAGTTCCCTGAACACAGAGCAGAGATGATAGCAAGGACAGAGGCAACAGTTTCTAACAATGACGGCTTATTAGAATCATACAAGCAGTCAGGAGTAGTAGAGGGAAAGGAGTGGATAGCAGTTATGGACAGCAAAACAAGACCTGAACATCAAATGTTAAATGGAGAAGTAGTAGAATTAAATAAGAACTTTAGCAATGGACTACCATATCCCAGCGAGCCAAATTGTCGTTGTGTTATTGGTCCAGCAATAGATGAATAATAAAAATATGAAAACAAAACTATACAAAGAATACAGTGTTAGTATAAAAAGCGTTGATCCTGAAAACGCAATAATTGAGGGTATATTTTCAACAGAAGATGAAGATAGACACGGAGATGTAGTTAGGCAAAATTGGGACTTGAAGAAATATAAGTTAAATCCTGTTATTTTAGATAGCCATAACTATTGGAGTGCAACAGATGTTATTGGTATTGCAGAGAAGATAGGCATCAAAGATGGCAAGTTGGTTGGTAAGATCAAGTTTGCTGTTCAAGAGAACCCAGTAGCAAAGGTTATTTATGACCTTTATGCCGGAGGATTCCTAAAAGCATTTTCAGTAGGATTTATACCAAAGGAGTTCTCAGCATCAGGAGAGATATTGAAATCAGAACTTTTGGAAATATCAGCAGTTTCAGTTCCTGC
>Ga0172381_10006911_pt1 | contig 11310 bp, 11 predicted proteins | sample Leawel6488metaG_FD_119754 | JGI IMG/M metagenome (GOLD analysis project Ga0172381, IMG submission 119754) | Leachate microbial communities from a municipal landfill in Southern Ontario, Canada - Leachate well 64-88 metaG | ecosystem: Engineered > Solid waste > Landfill > Unclassified | place... | reverse complement strand
TTAAAGGGGATCTGGTTGAAAGACGAAGGACGAGAGACGAGGGACGAAGGACGAGAGTAGCGTAAAAGTCAAAACGCATACCCAAACCTATCGGATGGTTTGGTATGCCGCTTCCTGCGGCAAAAGGCAAAACTTATTTTCGTTCGGCGAGAGGTGTTCTGTGTTCTGCGTACTCTTAAATATGTTTACATTGTCCGCTGAACGCCGAACGCCGTACGCGGTGCGGAATTTATTGTTTTTCGTTTTAAGTTGTAATTTTGCGCTTTGCGTTTTAAGCTTTGAGTTAATATGAAGAAGGCCGCTAAGAAAGAGAACTTTATCAAGTTTCTAGGGACTGCCGGGGCGCGCTTTGTAATGATAAAACAATTACGCGCTTCAGGGGGGATCTGGATCAATGTTTCCGGGACGAACGTCCTGGTGGATCCCGGCCCGGGCAGCATAGTGCGTTGTGCCAATGCCAGGCCCCGGCTTGACCCCGCGGCCCTTGAGGCGATAATTTTGACCCACCGGCATCTTGACCATTGCGGGGACATCAATGTGATGATCGAGGGGATGACCGAAGGGGGGTTCAAGAAAAGAGGAACAGTTTTTTGTCCCCGGGACGCGATTGAAAGCGATACGGTGATCCTGCAGCATACCCGGGATTTTGTGCAGAGGCTGGAGGTGATCGGGCCCGGCAATGATTATTCGGTCGGCGCTTTTAAGTTCCGGACATCCATGCGCCATCTCCACCCCGTAGAAACTTACGGCCTCAAATTCAGGGTTAAAAAAACAAGTATTTCGATTCTGGCGGACACCAGTTATTTTGAAGAACTGGCAGATTTTTATAATACCGATATCGTGATCGTCTTTGTTGCCTTCTTGAAGCCGAGGGCGGGGGTGGACCACCTTTGTCTTGATGATGTCCAGCGGTTTCTGGAGCGTACGCGGCCGAAAAAAGCGATCTTGAGTCATTTTGGCATGACCATGCTGGCGGCCAAGCCGCATTTACAGGCCGAAGAACTCTCCAGGCGCATCGGCAGAGAAGTTATCGCGGCTTATGACGGCATGTCCCTCGATTTATGAAAAAAATCTTGACATATCCCACTGGTTATGATAAGGTTAAAACAATAACATAAACAGAAAACAACCATAAGGAGGTGGACGAATGGGAAATTGGCAAGGAGTGCTAGTCGAGCCTGCAAAATTAATTCTTGCCGAAATCGGCACATTTTTAATCAATCTGCTTTTGGTAGTCTTGATCCTTATCGTCGGCTGGGTGATCTCCAGGGGTATCAAGGCCCTGGTAATCCGTGTCTTAAGGACGATTAAGGTAGATGAGCTTTCTGAGCGCATCGAACTTGATGACATTTTGGCAAAAGGCGGCATTCAGTATTCTCTCGCGGAATTAATCGGCGTTGTTTTTTATTGGGTTGGTCTCTTAGTTACTTTTGTAATCGCGATTAACGCCGTAGGATTAACGGTTGCCGCGGATCTCTTGAACCGCATAGTGCTTTATGTGCCAAATGTTATTGCGGCGATATTTATTTTGATCGCCGGTATGTTTGTTGCCAGTCTTTTGAAGAACATCGTAAAGGCCGCGGCCAGTAATATCGGATTATCGCAGGCAAATCTCTTGAGCAAGATCTGTGAAGTAGTAATCATGGTTTTTGCCGTGGCAATCGCCCTGCAGCAGCTTAACATCGGCGCCAGGATAATCGAGTTGACCATCAGTATTATCTTAGGTGCGATTGGATTAGGATTGGCCCTTTCCTTCGGGCTCGGCTGCAAAGAGATAGCCGGAAAATCCGTAGCGGAATTCCTTGAAAAACTGAAAAAGAAGTAATGTTTTTTGGGTGAATAACTTCCCCGCGCCTTTTTTCCAAAGGGCGCGGGGATTTTTTTAAGAAACCCCCCCTTTTTTTTAAACCAATGCAGAATACGGGTAAAAACAACGTTGACCTTGTTCTGGTCCATCCGCCATTGGTCTATAGTGGCTCTGGTTATCCGATTTTCCCCGTCCCCTGGAGCTTGAACCATATCGGTTCATCCTGTTTTGACGGCGGTTATCTAAGCGGGCCGCCGGCCAGTTCCGTGCCCCTGGGATTTTCGACCATAAAAGGGTTTCTGGAAGGTAGCTCGGGCTTAAAGGTGAAGATCCTCAATCTGGATGCCGTGGATAAGCGGATCCCCGGGCAAATATTTACCAGCCCCTATGGCCGGCATCCTAAAAGCGAATCGGAGATCTTCGAATTGGCACAGGCGCTATTTCAGTAAAAGGTTAATCTGCTCCTGGGGTCAGAGAAAGCGGATTTATTTGCCGTGGATATGCACTGGTTGAATTTTTCACATAGCGCGGCGCAAATCATCAGGCTGATTAAATCTATGTATCCGCACAGCTATACGGTTACCGGAGGCTTAACGGCAACCTATTTTGCCGAAGAGGTAATGCGAAATTTGCCTTTTCTGGATTTTTTGATTACGGGTGACGGGGCCGTCCCCTTATTGGAATTAATCCAACAGCTAAAGGGGCAAGGCAATTTCAAAAAGTTCCCAATCTGTTATACCGGCATAACCGGCGTATCCATAGAGGAATAAAACGCGATTTGAATGATTTCTCCCTGGTCCAGGAATACGATCATTCCTCTTTCGGTATTGTTCTGGCCAGGGGGTGCCCCTTACGTTGTGCCACTTGCGGAGGCCCGGCTTACGCAGGTGATATCCGGGTATATCCGCAAGATTATATTTTAAAAAAAATATTTAAATCAGCTGCTTCCCAAAAAGGCAGGATCCCTCTTTTGCATGACCCGATACTGGCTTTGGGAAGAAGACGCTGGGGAGATCTGCTGCGGGAACTTAAGGCAAGCGGAAAGGATATCTCTCTTTCCATAGAGTTTTTCAGGCCGCATTTAAAAAGCGATCTGGCCAGGGTCGCGAAATACGCGCCCGGAAGCCAGATAAGTATTTCTCCGGAAACCCTTGACGAAGAAGCGCGTTTTCTGCATAAGAAGATCAGTTTCAGTAACCAGGAACTTCTTATGAACCTGGATTTCGTCAATGGGTGCCCTGACCTGGGTATGAGCGTGTGGTTCATGGCCGGACTGGGCGGCGAGAGAGAAAAGGGGGTAGAAGCGGTTATTGGTTTTATCGAAAATTATTATAAAAAAGTTAGAGATTTAAGGAATTTTTCGCTACAATATAACGAAATGGCCTTTATCGATCCGGGCTCCCCGGCTTTTGCCCATCCGCAAAAATACGGATATCGGATCAGGTTCAAGCGTTTTTCGAAATATCTGTCGGCTTTCGCGGCGCCGGTCTTCAAATACCATATTAATTACACTACCCGGCATTTTTCGCATAGCGGGCTTTTTAGATTATTTCTTGAGGTTCGCCAGAGGATGAATAAGATCTATTATGAACGGGGGATAATAGATAAGGGTTTTTATGGGCGCGTTTCGGTTTATAATGGAGTGCTGAAGAAGTATTCTTTTTTATTTGACCGGGGGTATATGCTGGAGGATTCCCGAAAGAGATCCAGGGCCTTTGCGCGGACGGGAAAGGTTTTTTTGGCTGATTTGATCGAAAATAACCGGAGATGGTCCGGAGGGGAATGTTTATGAATCCTATTTTAACCGTTGGTTTAATTATCTCCTTTGGTTTTATCTGTGGGGAAATCGCCGAGCGGATAAAATTGCCGAAAGTAACGGGTTTTATCCTGGCCGGGGTATTGCTGAATCCCGGCTTTGCCGGATTTATCCCGAAGAATTTTTCCGATCATACCGATGTCGTAACCAATATTTCTCTTTGTTTTATCACTTTCTCCGTGGGGGGAACGCTTTTGCGCAGTAAGATCAAACAGCTGGGCAAGAGCATTACCTTTATTACTTTCTTTGAAGCCGAGGGTGCTTTTCTTACGGTTATACTGGGGTTTATACTGTTTGGCAGTTATATTTTCAGGCTATCAGGAGTAGACTGGCAGAGTATGTTTTTACCTTTGAGCCTTCTGTTGGGCGCGCTTGCTTCGCCTACCGATCCTTCGGCGACATTGGCGGTATCCCATGAATATAAGGCAAAAGGGGAAGTTTCTTCTACGATAATGGGGGTGGCGGCATTTGACGATGCCTTGGGGTTGATGAACTTCAGTTTGGCCAGCGCGTTTTCGATAATGCTGATAGCAGGCAGGTCTTTTGACGTTGCTACCTCTGTTTTGGGCCCGCTCATAGTCATCGCTGGGGCGGCTTTATTAGGGGTCGTCTGCGGAATTGCCTTTAACGCCGTTACCGGATTCGTGAAGAGAGAAGGAGAAGGGGTATTGATCGTTTTGATCTTTGCCTTCCTTTGCCTTTGTTTCGGCATCGCAAGTTACCTGAAGGTGGATGAACTATTGTCTACGATGACCATGGGTATCGTAGTAGTCAACTTCAACTTCAGACATGAAGAGATTTTCAGGGTCCTGGAGCGTTATACGGAAGAGCTGATATTTGTTTTCTTTTTTACCTTAAGCGGTATGCATTTTCAATTCGGTATTTTCAAAATGGTCCTGATCCCGGTATTCAGCTTTGCCGTTCTGCGCACGATCGGAAAACTATGGGGCACCCGGCTGGGGGCGGAGTTGGCGCATTCCAGTCCGAAGGTCAAGAAATATACCGCGCTGGGGCTTGTCCCGCAGGGCGGAATAGTCGTAGGCCTGGCGCTTTTGGCCAGGCAGAACCCGGCATTCGGCTCTCTGTCGACGATAATGATAAACGTGGTCATCGGCGCAACGGTAATCCACGAGCTGATCGGGCCGGTTTTGATAAAATTTACCCTGCGAAAAGCGGGAGAGATCTGATTTCTAAAATACCAATGATTTTAATCGAGGAGGGGAAATGTCCGGTTCCGGCAAGGGTGATATTCTGGAAAAAAAGAATATCGATTTGAAGAAGATGCGTCGTCAGATCCGTTTTTTACAGATATTAAGTTTATCTTTGATCGTTGTTCTGATCGGATTTCTGGTAGTCTTTATCAGGTCAAACCCTCCGGAATTTCGCCTGGTGAACTCCCTAAGCGGCCTTCCTCACCAGAAAGAGGTCGAAGGAATAATATCGCACCTGCAGTATTCCGGCCTGCAGCGGTTGATGAATCCGGAGCTGACCATATCCATCGATTCGATCGGGGAGACCTGGACCATGCATAACGTGCACCGCTTTAGCGGCCAGGGGGAGATTGTGCTTGATAACGGCAACCAGGGTGTCTGCGGGGAATTGGCGACCTATACCTACCAGAAGATCGAGCCGTTATTCGGCAAAGATTACAAAATAGAGTTTGTCAATGCCGCGGAATCGGGGTATTTTAACGGGCCCAGGGCCACACATATTGTCCTGCGTCTTTCTGGCCTGGTGCCCGCGGGCCAGGTTTATATCATCGATCCGTCCTTTCGGCGTTACGGAAAGTTGGAAGATTTCGAGGATTATCTTTTTTTTGACACGACTGACCCCCTATACATGTTATCTAAAGATTCGGAAAACGCCACTTTCCCGGTCGGGACGTCTTCTCCGGTATTGATCAAGCGTAATTACCTTATTTCGATAGCCGTAGAAAAAAACGGCACCCGTTTCGATAAGGACAATTACGTCCTGGCGCTTGCCGCCACTAAAAAACATAATTACGCCGGTAGATATATCGTTGCCATGCGCAGGAACAACGGAGTTGATGAGATGTTGGAAAATAAGCATCTGGGCTGCTTGAGCCTGTTTAAGCAGGATGAATATCGCGAACTTAAAAACAGGATGACCCGGCTTTTTCAGGGGATAGGGTATTAAGCGAGGGGGTTTTTGCTAAGATGACCGGATGTCTGCCTTATATTTACGATCATTTCGCGGTACATATAATACGTTCCTTCGTCAGGTATTATTATATGCTTTGGTTCTTTTTTAACAAAGAAAAGGCAGGCGGCCTTGCCTCTGGCACAACCGGCAGGTACCTCTATGCCTGTGCCGCCGACAGCAGGGGCAAAGAGTCTATCCGGCAGGTGATCGAAAAATTCGGGCATGAGGATTTTGATTATTTGATCTTTGTTTATGATGATACCCGGTTTGATGAAGAGATCTTCAGGCAGTGCCGTTTTATTTATGAAAAAGGGCTGAAGTGGCAGTTTTGCAAGAAGTTCCTGACACCCGGGTTTGCCGCGGGCTACGAGTATATATTCGTCTGGGACGATGATATCGAACTGCTGGATTTTTCTTACCGGGATTTTATTAAGATAATGCGCAGGAACGCCTTGGATATGGCGCAGCCGGCTTTGAGCCGGGATTCTTATTTTACCCACAAGATCACTTTAGCCAGGCGCGGGAATAGAATAGGAAGGCTTACCGATTTTGTGGAGATCATGGTCCCGGTTTTTACCGCTGATGCCTGGATAAAGTTCTGGAAGATGTTGGGCCAAGACGTCGGCTGGGGATGGGGATATGACATGGTGGCCAAGAAGGTCCTGGGATTCAAAATGGGGATAGTTGATTGCCAGCAGATCAGGCATGCCCGGGCCTCGATTAAAAGGCGTCCCCTTGGTTTAATCGAAGAGGAGCGAACCTTCAGGCGCTACAAACATAAGAAATGCTGGCTGGTAAGTTACGGCACCCTTAAATAATCTACGGACGATCAACACCTGCGCTTCAATCAGCCATTTATCTTTTTTCGCGGGATAAACCGGGGTATAATAATCTCGGAGTTCTAAAAGAACAGGAATTTTTTAAAAAGCCAGAGGATAAGATGGGAAATGATCTAAGAAAAACCGGCATTGATTGTATCGGCGATGTTCCCTGGGACACGTATCTTTGTCGGTTTTATTATAGCCTGGTAATAGTTGAATTCTAGATGCGGGTTCTGGGATTAGTAGGGCTAGGGGGCGATATACGCGGAAAGCAGGATTAATAAAGGCACCAAGATAACCATGGTGCTAAAGGCAGCCACGGAGACATAAAATGAAAAGCAAGATACTGATCATCGATGATGAAAAAGATTTTTGCCGGCTTCTTAAGAAGAACCTGGAACTGTTTGGGAATTTTGCCGTGTCCATGGCGACAAGCGGGAAAGAGGGGCTGAAGCTGGCCGGGAAGACGATCCCGGATCTGATCCTTCTGGATATAATGATGCCCGAGATGGACGGTTTTAAGGTCCTGGAAAAATTAAAATCCGATAGAAAAGTTTCCGGGATCCCCGTAGTTATGCTTACCGCGAAAGGGGATGAAGTGTCAAAATTGAGGGCCGCCCAATTACAGAGCGTGAAATATCTTACCAAGCCGGTAGAGATACAGGATTTGATGGCAATATTGGAAAAGATCTTAAAAAACGAAGGTTCCCAGAAGCGGGATCCGGGAAAAGCGCGAGGTTAGGCATGGTCATTGAGAGTATGCTGTTATGGGTAGCGGTGTTGATGTTGATCAGCGTTATGGCGAGTAAATTTTCTCACCGTTTTGCCATACCGGCCCTTTTGCTATTTTTGGTTATCGGTATCCTTGCCGGCTCCGAAGGTTTTGGAGGGGTATACTTTAATGACGCGCAGCTGGCAAAATCCATCGGCGTAATAGCCCTGATTTTTATAATCTTTTCAGGGGGTATCGATACAAGCTGGAAGGATATCCGGCCGGTGCTTTTGCCGGGAATAATACTTTCCACGGTCGGTGTCCTGGTAACCGCAGTAGTAGTCGGTTTGTCCGCGGTTTACATCCTTAAATTTTCCCTGATCGAAGGGCTCCTCTTGGGTTCTATTGTTTCTTCGACCGATGCCGCGGCAGTCTTTAGTATCCTTAGGTCCAAGCGCATAAGCCTGAAGACCCCTTTAAAACCCCTGCTTGAATTTGAGTCGGGGAGCAATGATCCGATGGCGGTTTTTTTGACCGTCAGCTTCATCAGCCTGCTGACTACGCAAAAAATGAGTATCCTTTCCTTATTTCCCAGGTTTATCCTGGATATGGGGGGAGGAGTCCTTGTTGGATATCTGATGGCAAAGCTGGTAACGTTTTTTATCAGGCGATTGAAACTGGATTATGACGGCCTATATCCTGTGCTGACGATATCGCTGGTGCTGTTGACGTATTCGGTTGCCGTGCTCTTGAAATGTAACGGTTTTATCGCGGTTTATCTGGTCGGATTACTGATCGCCAGGTATGATTTTCCGAACAAAAGGATGATCATTCGCTTCCACGACGGCCTGGCCTGGCTGATGCAGATCGCCATGTTTTTGACTTTAGGGTTACTGGTTTATCCTTCGCATATCCTTCCGGTGATGGGGGTGAGCCTGTTACTGGTGATTGTTTTGATGGTATTGGCCCGCCCGATCAGTGTCTTGCTCTGCCTGATGCCTTTTCGCATCACCACCGGCAAAAAATTGATGGTATCATGGGTCGGGTTAAGAGGGGCCGTTCCGATCATCCTGGCGACATTTCCTCTCTTGGCGGGTATCCCCGAGGCGGAGACGATATTTAATGTGGTATTTTTTGTGGTTTTGACCTCGGTCTTGATCCAGGGGACATCTATCCCGCTGGTTTCTAAATTACTTAAAGTGGATGCGCCTTTTACCCGTAAACGCAACTATCCACTGGAATTCGAGAAGGCCGAGGGCATAGACGCTGATTTGACGGAAGTGGTCGTGCCGTTTGATTCCTGGGTTGTCGGCAAGCGCATCGCCGACCTGAATACCCCGCAGAAATGCCTGATCATGCTGATTTCACGGGGAGATAAATTTATCATCCCGGCCGGCCCGACTGTTCTGGAAGGAGGGGATGTCTTGCTTGTCCTGGCCAATAAAGAAGACTTGTCGTTCCTTCAGCGAACCCTGGAGCACCTTAATTAAAGGTTTTTAACAGGAGAAAAGAATGGTTAAGCGTTTGTTTGTCTTCCTGTCACTGTTATTATTTATCGCCGCGGCAGGGAATTTTATTTTTCACGAACTTCGCCTGAAAAATTCCTTTAACGAAACAAGGCAGCGGCTGATGCTTGTCGCGACTAATGCCGCGGTCTCCATAGACGGGGAAACCCTGCTTAAGGTGCCGCCTCAGATGGAGGGGGAGGCTGCCCCGGAATACCGGCTTATCCAGCAGAAATTAATCAGGTTCAAAGAGGCAAATCCTTTTCTAAAATATATTTATATCGTGACTGCCGGCGATCAACCGGGAATTATGCGGTATCTGGTTGATGCCGATCCTCTGCCTAAGATCATTACCGCAACTTCGCCTAGTTCTTTCCCGGGAGATAAATACGATACCCGCCAGTTCCCGGAAATATTAAACGCCTACGATGGGCCGGCCGCGGATAAAAAAATTACGGTTGACGCCTGGGGAACGCTTATTTCCGGATACGCGCCTATTCGCGACCCAAGCGGAAAGGTCATTGCGATATTAGGGGCGGATGTTGATGCCACCGGATTGTTGGCAATGCAGGAGAACTCCGGGAGATTTCGCTGGTGGGTGGTCTGGAGCGGACTTTTGTTCTTAATTTCATTGGTCGCAGGGAGAATACCGCATGCCCAATAGAATAATCGCCGCCCGCTACCGGATTGAGCAGATGCTCTGGGAGGACAGCCTTTCGCAGAATTTTCAGGCATTTGACACAAAGGCAGAGCGTATAGTGGATATACGGCTCTTCAAGGAAGAGCTAAGCGAAAGGCCGCCGGAAACGCTTTTTCGTTTCCGGAATGAGATCCGCGAACTCGTCGGTATCGAATCTGAACATATCTTAAAGGTTTTTGAGTCGGGTGAGTTTGAGGGAAGGGAATATATCGTAACCGAGCACCTGGTGCCCTTGCGTCTTTCGGAATACATCCTCTCTAAGTCTTTTAGCGTTAACGAGGCGATAGATCTGGTCTTACAGATTGCCGCCGGCCTTAACCTGTTGCATCAAAAAGGCATCATCCACCGTACCATAAAACCTTTTTCCGTGATCATTTCCAATAAAGACGGAAGAATTACGGCCAAGCTTACTGATTTCGGGATAGGCATGCTGCTTGACCTGGTACAGGTCAGGACACCGCAAGAGACGATTCAGTTATTCGGTTATATGTCTCCCGAGGCAACGGGAATTGTAAGAAAGCCGATTGACGAACGTTCGGATATCTATTCCCTGGGTATTATCTTCTACCAGCTGCTTACCGGGAAGCTTCCTTACGCCGGGAGGGATGTCGCGACGTTGATCCATCAGCACATCGCCCAGCCGCCGCCGCCGTTAGAGGCGATAAACCCCCAAATCCCTGCGATTATCGGCAGTATAGCTTTGCGGCTTATAGCCAAAGACCCCTTAGAGCGATACCAGGTTATCTCCGGGGTGACGGCCGATTTAGAGGAATACAGGCGTCAGGCTGCTGAAGGCAGGACACCGGTAAGTTTTGAGCTTGGCCGCTTTGACCGTGCCCGGACATTGAATTATTCCACCAGGTTAGTCGGTAGAGAAAAAGAGCTGGAGGTGCTGAAGGCTTTAGTAAAGGACAGCCTGCAGGCCCAGGGCAGGCTTTGCTTTGTTTCCGGGGAAGCCGGTGTAGGAAAATCGCGTTTGATCGATGAACTGCGGGAGTATACCTATAGTATCGGAGGGATCTTTGTCGCGGGCAAATGCTATCAGTATGAATTCAAGTCCCCCTATAAGGTCATTGCTGAAATAATCGAGGCCTACATTAATACTGTCCGCTCTTTTCCCAAAGAAGCGCAGGAAGAATTACGGGGCAGGCTTAAAGAGGTAGTCGGCGATCTGGGAGGGGAGGTGGCCAAGATTACGCCGAAAGTTTCGGAACTGCTCGGCGCCCTGCCTGTCTTGGCCGCGCTTGACCCGGAAAAGGAAAGATTGAGGTTTTTAATTACCACTACCGTATTCATGCTGCATTTAAGCACACGGCAGAGACCAGTGGTTATTTTCTTAGACGACCTGCAATGGACGGATGGTGGAACGGTTGAGCTGTTGGAAAAAGTAGCCGAGGAGTTAAAAGGTTATCCCCTGGTTATTATCGCAAGCTACCGCCCGGCCGAACTTAGCGCTTACCATCCTTTGTCCCAGGCGCTTGAGAGGCTAAGGCAGAAAAAGGACCTGATGCTCGAAATAGACCTTAAGGAGCTTGAACTACAGGATACCGCCAGGCTGATTTCCGAGTTGTTGTTGTTGGAGGAAAAAGAAGTATTTGCTTTTGCCAAAGAGCTGGACAAGACCGCCAAAGGCAACCCCCTTTTTATTTTTGAACTTTTACGCGCGCTGGTGGCGGAAGGGGTTATTTTCTGGAAAGAGTCCCGCTACGAATTTGACTTGCATAAGTTAGAGAGTATGGCTCTCCCCGAGAATATCGTGGAAATACTGCTGAAGCGGATAAAATAT
>Ga0172381_10006910_pt1 | contig 11311 bp, 9 predicted proteins | sample Leawel6488metaG_FD_119754 | JGI IMG/M metagenome (GOLD analysis project Ga0172381, IMG submission 119754) | Leachate microbial communities from a municipal landfill in Southern Ontario, Canada - Leachate well 64-88 metaG | ecosystem: Engineered > Solid waste > Landfill > Unclassified | place... | reverse complement strand
GTGAAGAAGATCCTGTTGTTCGTGAGTACTTCTTACTTCAAATTGATGTAGTGGCTCCAGAAAATGCAGAATTAAAACAAGCTTTAAATAAGAGTCGCATTAATACTCGCGGTTATTTCTTAATTTTCGGCGAAAATATTGGAGAACGTCCTTCAAATCGTGTAGACAAATGGGGTTATGTCATGGCTTTCCCAACAATTAAGATTTCTTCCACATCTCTTGTTGGAGAACTTCAAGTTTGGGCATCTACAGGCAATAACACAGAATTTGTTGTGGATCAAATCAAGTTAGTCTCTACTGACGGCAAAGAAGTTTTTGCAAAACAGACTGGTTCTGGCTGGTGTGAAGCAGAAGTGGTTGTCGGTAAAAAAGGCAACGAAAAAGTGGAAAAGAAAAAAGCTTCATTTAAAGGAAAAGGCAAATTGCTAAACGAATTCCAGTGCTCAGCGAACATAGCATTTACGTTTGATAGCAGCTTTACTCCTGATTACATCGAATATAAAGATGAAATGGGTATTGGCCGTAAGTATTTAGGTCAATAATCTTTTTCTATTGATTTTCAGAAAGAGACTCGTTTTTAGCGGGTCTCTTTTTTATTTTCATTATAAAGGCTCCCTCAAAAATTCACTTTACCAAAGCTATTTTTATTTCAGAGGAATCTAAATATGTTTTATCTTGGTTGTCATTTATCTTCTAGCGATGGTTTTTATGCCATGGGAGAAACTGCTCTTAGTATTGGAGCAAATACTTTTCAGTTTTTTACAAGAAATCCACGAGGTGGATCAGCAAAGGCTTTTGACTCAAAAGATGCTGAAAGGTTGGAACAGTTTCTGGATAAACACTCTTTTGGGCCAATATTAGCTCATGCTCCTTATACTATGAATCCATGCGCATTAGATAGTGGTTTACGTGAATTTGCAGAGACGATGATGAAAGATGATTTGTTTAGAATGAATCATTTTGAAAATAGCATGTACAATTTTCACCCAGGAAGTCATGTTAAACAAGGCGTTTCTGTAGCGATTGATTTCATTGCTTCTATGCTGAATCGAGTCCTTTCGCCATCACAAAATACATTGGTATTGTTAGAGACCATGTCTGGTAAAGGGACAGAAGTGGGGAGTCGTTTTGAAGAATTACAGAGCATTATAGAAAAAGTAGAATGTTCTGAGAAATTAGGTGTCTGCTTAGATACTTGTCATGTTTATGATGCAGGGTATGATATTGTAAATCATTTGGATGATGTTTTAGATGAGTTTGATAAAATTATTGGGCTTTCTAAGTTGAAGGCAATTCATTTGAATGATTCCAAAAATCCTTTTGAAAGCCATAAGGATCGTCATGAAACAATAGCCAATGGATCCATAGGGCTAGAGGGGATTCTTCGTATCATCAATCACCCAAAATTAAAATCATTACCGTTTTTTTTAGAAACGCCAAATGAACTCCCTGGTTATGCTTCAGAGATAAAGATGCTTCGAGAGCGATATGAAGGCTAAAGAGCTACGTCTTTTCTTAAAAGAAAATGTCGATTTGAAGTATCAAAAATTCAGTACTTCATTGTTACCTGGAGTCACTGATTTGTGGGGTGTGCGTTTACCTGTTTTGCGACGTATCGCCAAAAAAATAGCGAAGGAAGGGAATGTTGATTTATTAAAATCGAGCTTAAAAAAGCCCTGCTTTGAAGAACGTATGGTGCTTGGGATGGCTATTGGTTATTTGCCATGGGATGAGACGTTTTTAGAAAAGTACGTAGAACCTTATATCCCTTTGATCGACAATTGGTCTATTTGCGACAGCTTTTGTGTGGGGCTAAAACAAGTCGCGAAAAATCAAGAAGAAACTTGGTTTTTTTTACAAAAATATTTTAAGTCGGATTTTGAATATGAGGTGCGCTTTGCCGTGGTACTTTCGTTATTTTATTTTTTAACGGATTCTTATCTCTCTTTAGTTTTAGATCAATTGGCGTTAATACATCAAGAAGATTATTATGCGCAAATGGCTATCGCATGGGCAATTGCGAAAGCGTATGCGGTTTCTCCTGAAGTCACTAAAAAATGGATTAAAAAAACAAAGATAAAACAAGAGATACTAAAAAAAGCATTGCAAAAAGTCAGAGATTCTTTGGTTACAAAATCTTGTGCTTCTGCTTTTGAACGTCTAATATAAAGGCAAGTAGCCATAATAAGAAGCAAGCGAATAGTGGAAAAATGATATTCCAAGGCATATGAAGATGAACGTATTTTGGAACAATCAGCCAAATATAGATGAGAATGGTATGGGCCGTGTAGACTTCTAGGCTGTGCTTTCCAAGCGTTGCGGAAAATTGAAAATCAAGTAATGAGGGGCGTGTTCTAACAATAAAACAGATGCTTAATGCAAAGGCAATAAAATTGAGGTAGCGTAAAAGCCCTAGATGTTCTCGGCTAATCCAAAACTCGCTCGGTAGGGGAATTGAAATCCATTGGTGAGACCAGAGGAATAAAAAAATCGTAATAAAGATGGCTACATAAGAAATGATTTGAACAAAGCGAAGAGGCGTTGTCTTTGCTTTTTGATGGTGTTTCCACCACGCAGCGATTGCCGCTCCAGAGAAGTAGATGAATTGCCATCCTAGTAAATCAAAGAAGCCATGGTTAATCCATTTAGGGAATAGGGCGTGTATGTTTTCTCGAATTCCAAATTGGGCTAAAATCCAGACTAAAAAAGAGAGAAGCCAAATTTTATAAACAGAGCCGCGTGCGAGTCTTGGAAAAAAGAATGATCCGATGAGCATTAAAATCACATAAAGAGGAAGAACGTCAAGCCAAGTAGGGGTATGGATTAATAAGGCAGAAAGAAAACTACCTGTATGTGGATGCTGGAGAATACCTCTAAAATAGGGCACTAAGGCGGGTAAAAATAAGATAGAGGAACAGACAAGACTGGCTAAAGAAATAATATGGTATTTCCAAATGCGAAATGCTCTAGCTCGCATCCAAGAGGCACTTGGGTCTTTTTCTCTTTTGCTTATGGCGGCGAACATGCCGACAAAGCCCGATAAAAAAAAGAAACCTTCGGCTGCACTAAAGAAACCGAAGCATTGAAATAAATAAGATGATATAGGTTTTCCAAAATGATCGAGGGTCATTTGGAGTAAAAGTAACCCTCGAATAGAATCTAGTGCCCTAAGTCTCACAAGAATTTTTAGAAATTAGTGTGTCCGCTAATACCCATGGAAAAGTGATTTGCTTTTTCAGGTAATATGTTATAACCACCCCAGAATACAATTTCAGTATTGATGGTAGGGTAGAAATAAAGATTAGGGCCGATAAATTGACGATGATCGTCTTTGATTTCATTGCTTGGGTCATGATATTCGTAGGCAATACCAAGAGAAGCTTTTTGATGAAGATCAACAGATGGTTCTACGAAAAGTAAGGTCTGGTCTTCTGTGAAAATCTGAGCTTGTACGGAAGAATCTTTTTCTGCAAGAAGAGCTTGATAGAAAGTGGCTCCAATATTGAAAAAGTCGTAATTAAAAGAGGGCTCTAAGAGAAAGGAATGAACGCTTTCGCCCTTGTATGGATGAGTACCCCAAGTGGCGGTGACCCCATAATTCATTTCCCCTTGACTTTTTGCATAAACGGCTTCAAGACCAATAGCATAAGTATAAGAACGACCGATATCAGAACCAAAAGCCCATTCCACGCTAGGAGTTAAGACTAAGCGTTCTTCAGTACGAGAGAGAAGTTCAATAGGGTAAGAACCAAAGGCGAGTATAGAGGAGGTGTTGTTTTCTGAAGCACCAACGTACACTTTTCCGCCTTCTAATTCAACGCCAAGACCACGAATTCGTTGTTCTTTTGAAATGACATTGTAACGGCTCGAATCTCTCCAGAAGTAATAATTGAAACTACCAGCACTATAAGATAGGTCACCAAAAACGGTGGCTACATTTGGATTAATTTCCCAACGAAAGAAAACCCCGTCAAATTTAATATCGGTAAAGCGATTTTCTGTATCGTTAATAGCAGTCGCTCTGTTTTGCGTGTGACGTACTTCAGAGGCTTGAAGTACACCCATGGAGTCGAGGTAGTTGCTGTGAATATTTGTTTTTACTGTAGCAGAAAACGATTCATTTAAATTTGCTTTAACAGAAAGATCAATGTCTTGATTTGCTGCATTAGTTGGATCAAAATCTTTGTCCCAATAGGTCGCATAATCGGCATTAATATTTCCATTGACAACGACATCTGCAGCTTGTGTGAAAGCGACTGTCATCAGAACGATAGGCAAAATTAGTTTGCGCATGTGAATCCTTTCTCGAAATATAAATCGTTGGTGCAAAGATACAAATATATCCATAGTTAGCCCATGAAGAAACGAAAAAAAAGGACGACTCTACGGAGTCATCCTAAAAAAAGGCTTATTTTTTTGTCTTTTTTATATATTCATTTGACTGGACTTTCTAAAATGTAAATGAAATGTCAAGACCAAGGAGAACATAAGGGCTATCATTTTCAGAGGTATAATCCTCCCCGAGAGGTACACCTAATCGAACAAAGCCTTCCATTGCTAATGGTTCTACAGGATTAAAATAAACTTTAGGACCAACAAAAAATTGTTCTAGACTAGCATCCTTATCCAAGGTCATGGCATGTAATTCTAGAGGAAGACCAAGGCTCCATTTAGGATTCAAGGCTATGCCTGGTTCTGCATAAATAAAAGCATATTCTGGAGCATCTATTGCCGTGGATTCCGCTTCATCATAAATTAAAGCATAATAGCTTGACAATTTAACTGAAAAAGACTTTAATTGAATGGTTGGTTCAAAAGTAATGGCGTGGCTCCATTCTTCCGTTCCTTTCTTTAGACCGTTCTTATAAACGCTATAGACAAGCTGTGCATTAAAACTCTCTCCAAAAACAAATTCATTCACTAATCCAGTTCTAATTTCATTTCCAATCATTCCTGTACGGTGGCTTTGAAAATTAAAATAGGGTCGGATTGTTTGCCCCATGAGATTGAGCGAGTAAGCAAGATGAAGCATATAGGTTTTAGAATCTTCTACACCAAAGCCAAGGCCAGCCGTAAAACTATCATAATCGAATTGAACACCACGTACATCATGATCTATCATACCAGCAGCATAATCTCCAGTGTCATCATAATCATAATAGCGAAACGCTCCTTCGGCATAAGAAAGATCACCTAAGGTAAGGGTCATTTTTTCATTAGGTGTAAAAATAATGGCGATCCCATCAAGTGCAGCTACTGGAGCCGTTCCGTCACCATCGGCACTAAAAGCGGCAGTGGCACTCCAAAATTTATCCCACTTAAAAGCAAATGATATATCAAGGGTACTTGCCAATGCATGCTCTACTGTTTCTGAAGGTTCCATCACTTCGGCGCGCGGGTCTACCTGTTTGTAGCTCCCGATCGCCGAAGCCTCCGCCTCCCCGCTGACTTCAAATGAAGCCGCAAAAGAAATTGAAAAAACACTGAGCAGCAGTGAAAGAAATAAATATGAGGCTCTCATCAAAACTCCTTGGTTAAAAAGATGAAACCTATAACACTAAAGCAAAAGTGATGCCAAAGGAGTTTGTTTAAAAAAACTCAAGAAAAAAGGATTGTTAAAATGACATTGTGACTGACAAAAAAGGCGAGTTTGAATCAATTTATCCGTATCTAAACAGAAGTGATGGTTAAAAAAATGAAATGGAGTCTCAAAATATTGTAATAAAGCGGGTTATCTTATTTTTGAATAAGGTGGATTTTGTAAATTGTAAACTGAATTTGTAAATATTGAAGGTGTTTAATGCGTTATTTTAAAAATTCTGTTTTTTTGCTTTTATGCTTTTTATTTGTTGGAGTGATGCCTTTATATGCATCCAGTGCGGATGATGTTTTACAAAAATCAAAATCTTGGTTTAATACGGGATCCTCTTGGGCGTTAGATTTTCAAGTCAAGATTTTCCCAGCGGGTTCGCCTGATGTTTCAGAACAGAAGGGGAGTTTACTTGTTGGAGAAAAAAACAGATTCCGCTTAAGTGTGCCTGGTATTACTTTTTTTAGTGATGGGGTTTCTTTATGGCAATGGAATATCGAGCAAAAGCAAGTGCTGATTAAGGCCATCGAAGATTTATCTAGTACTTTACACCCATCAGAGCTCTTATTTAAATACTTAAATTGTCAGGCAATCTCTGTTCGAGAAGATCAATGGAATAAAAAGAAAGTTTTTGTTCTAACTTTAGACCCTGCTAAATATGGTGATCAGTTTAAGGCGATGGAAGTTTGGCTTTCGGCAAAAGATTATTCTCCAGTACGTCTTTTCACAGTAGATCATATGGATAATCTTTCCCAGTATGAAATCTCCAATTTGAAAGTGGTAAAAAAGACAACCCTTGCTGATTTTACTTTTAAAAGTTCAAAAGATATCGATGAAGTCGATATGAGATAAAGGGATTAGGTCTTTTATGTTAAAAAAAATAAGTGTTCTCTTTTTTTGTGCTATTTCTGTTTTTGCAGCAGAATCTTTAGTTAGTAATTTTACTTTTGCAGTAGCACCGGGGCCTTCGACTGGAACTCTTTGGGTTCTTTCTCGTGGAGATGCAGGGAGTGGGGTGACTCTTGTGACTTTGGCTCTTGGAGAGTCTCAGGTCAATGTGATTTCAATGAAGTCTGATTTTTTTGATCAAAAAAAGACAGCTGTTCATGACGGTGTTTTTTCTGATGTGACTGGAGAAACTCGTCGAACCCCTTTTCTATATACAGAAAAACTTGGTTTTGTTGTTCCGATGTTAGGTTTAGATTCTGTGGAAAGTTTTAGACAACCAGAAGGTTTTTATTCTGTAAAAACATCTCGAATTTTAGAGACTCCTTTAGATGAACCCATTGTAGAATTGGATTCTGCTTATTCTAGCCCTATGGCAAAAAGCATTGGGGCTTTTGCTTATGATACAAGTACCTCTGTTCTTTGGTTTTCAAGAGGCATTTTAGGTATAGAAAGTTATGACGTCTCTGGTTCTATAAGTGATCCTAAAATTTCCAACTTTGTATTAGATGCTAAAGACGGTTCTTTAGACACGTTAAATCGAAATAAGAAAATCAATGCCAGTGAAAACCCACCTATTTTTGGGCTCTCACTTCATCCAGAAACTTCAATGCTTTGGCTTGCTACAGAGAAAGGCTTGTACCATCAAACTGCCAATCGATCTTTTGAAAAAGTAGAGGCATTAAAAGATTCTCGAGTTACAGGCGTTTGGATTGGTGGCACTCCAATACAGATTATCGCAGAAACGTCTGCTCGAGAAGAGTCTGTTACTAAAAGCAAATTGTGGCGTTCTTGGAATGGTTCCGATTTTAAGGAAGTTGTTTTTAGAGACACTTTAGGCAAAATTCAAAAGGATGTCTACGATAAGGCCGATTATAGTGTCAGTAATGTGGCTTTCATTCGAAACAAAGCCTTTTTAGCCGTACAAACAATAGAAGGCTCTATTAGTGGATTAGTAAAGCTTGATTCTATCGGTGCTATTCCATGGAATCATACTAGGCAATGGTTATATGATGTGGAAGCAGGCGTTTTAAATAAAAACACCATATTAACTTCGGTGGCGGCGATCCCTTTAACAGACGATATTATGGGCCTTGCCGTTTCTTCTTATGGAAGTGGAATTTCAGTTTCTGCAGATTCAGGCCAAACATGGTCTCATATTTTAAATCAAACTGCGGTTAAAGATAATCTAGGTACTATACGAATGATACCTTCGGTAATCGTTGCTGGAGGTGAATCTATGGTGGCCTATAAAGTGGGGCAAAAATCGAAAATCATCATAGAAGTTTTTAGTTATGATATGCGTCGAGTAAGAACGATTGTTAAAGATGTAGTTCGAGAAGAAAATGCGGTACGCAGCTCCAAGGCGACAGAAGATTTTTGGGATGGACTAGATGACCATGGAAGGCCTTGTGCTATGGGCGTTTATTACGTTCGAGTGAAAGATAACCATGGACATGTAGGCTGGGGAAAAGTGATGACACTTGGAGGGAATAGAAAATGAAAAAAATAGCCCTCTTATGTTCTTTACTAGTTGCTTTTGGCTATGCAGATAAAAAAGCCATGTTAGGTAGTTTTGATGGTTTTGTCGAGCGAATGGGCGCGAGTGCTCATGAGTTAGGTCGCGGCAATACAGGCTCTGCGGATACCTCTGCTCAACCTGGCGCCTATTGGAACCCCGCACTATTAAGTTTTAGAACGCAATTAACATATAACTTGCATGCAGAACAAAGAAGTTTAGATCGTACTGGTGGCTCTATAGGAGTGGAAGGTCGAGTGGGCAAGCGCATGGGAGTTGGTTTTGCAATGCTCTATCGAGGCGATCATGCGTTTGATGTGGTGAATGATGATGATGAAACTCTTGGAGAGGCTTCGCCTTATTTTTCGATAATGTATCTTGGTTTTGCTTACCGGTTATCTCGTCGAGATGGCTTAGGTATTTCTTTTTCTATGAGTTATGATAACCTAGATATTTCAGAATATTATGATGATATTAGTTTAGTGGATGGCTATCAAAGTCCAGTGAGTTTTAATTTAGGTTGGGTGCGGCAGTGGAACGAAAAATGGTCCACTTCTGTTGTCATTCGAAACTTAAGTTTTAGTAAAAATTTATCTGCGGTTTGGACACGTAATCCAAGTACAGATAACTCCGTGATATCCACAGAAGGGGTGCGCCCTAAAGTATTACAAATAGGTGTGGGGTATCGGAATACTCTTTTTGGTAAACCGATTTCTGCTTGGATGGAGGCTTTAGATTACCAAATTGCCGATACCCTTTTAGCTTTTGATCCTGATCGTCATGTTTGGACAGGGCGCGTGGGTTTTGAGTATGAAGTGATTCCTAATGGTTCTGTAAGTTTAGGAATGAATGATCTTAATTTTTCATTTGGTCTAGGGTATCAATTCAATATACGGATAGGTAAAAAACGTTGGCCTTTTGATGTGAGCTATGCCTTGCTATATGAATCAGAGGCTAATTTATGGAATCCGTTGAGTTTTGGGGTACGAGGGTGGATTCCTTGATCAAATCGATTCACATTACTTCGATTAGAAATATTAAAGCCTTGGATGTTTCTTTTCAGCCTGGCATAACCGTGGTGAGTGGAAAAAATGGATGTGGAAAAACAAGTCTTTTAGAAGCAATTTATGTATTGTGCCATGGGTATTCTTTTAGAACTAGAGAATTAAAAGAATTAGTTTCTTGGGATTCAAAAGAACTTTTGGTACGAGCTTCTTTCTTAGGCGAACGAGAGTCTATTCGGGCTCTTCGTGTGGATTCGGCAAGTGGCGTTTTAGCAAAGAAAGATTCCGTAGAATCTAAATCGGCGAGTCTTTTTTTTGGTGAAATTCCAGCGATTGTCATGCAACCTTGTGATATCTCTTTAGTCCGTGGCGGGCCAGAAGAACGTCGTCGTTGGATGGATGAAATGCTCTGTATTCGCTCCTCATTAAATACAGATATTTTAAGACGTTATAAACGAATCTTATTACAGCGAAATCAATGGCTCAAGCAAAATCGCGCTGGTTCTCCAGTTGGTGGAGAAACTTTATTTTCTGTTTTAACAGAACAATTTATTGAACTTGCTATAAAAATATGGCAAGCTCGTCTTGATCTTGTCGCTGAAATCGGGGGAATCACTTCGGATTATTACAAGCATTTGGCCGCTGGAGCAGATACTATTTCTGTATCGTATCGAAGTGCTGTTACTAAAGAAAAAGAATCTTTGAATCTTGAAAATGATTTTAGAAACGCCTTAGAATCATTAGATGACGCTGAACGCCTTCAGGGAGTCACTCTCATTGGCCCTCATAAAGATGATTTTATTTTATGGTCTTCTGGTTATGAACTCAGGTCTGTTGGTTCGCAAGGGCAATGCCGTTCTGCCGCTATTTCTATGCGATTTGCCGCATTAGATTTAGCGTGTAAAAATAAATGCCCATCGATTCTATTGTTAGATGATGTTTTTGCAGAACTAGATGAGTATCGTCGTAGAGCAGTGGCAGACTTGATTCGAGAAAAACATGCCCAAGTCTTTATAGCCACCCCGCGCCTTCAGGATATTCCTTTTTCACCAGATGCTCAAATAGAAATGTAATATCAAGCGAATCAAATACTATTTTTTTTCTCGAGAAGCTTTCTTGCTTGGGCTGCGATAATATCTTTATCATTCAGTTCAAGAACTTTTTGAAGTCGAGTAGCGCCTTCCTCTGCATTTAAATCAAAGCAAATACGAATTTCTCCAATAAGAAATAAGGCTTTTCTTGCCATAGAAGGGGTTTTTTCGATAGAAAGACATTTTTCTAAAAAGAGAAGAGCGACTTCGGGCATGTTTTTGTTGTATGCCGCCACGCCCCATTCTAACCATTGAGTACTAAGTATTTCAATAAATAAAGAGGGGTTCACCATCTCTTTGGCGGTTGAATTTAGAAGGTTCGCATCAATAGGGTATTCTTGTAAAAGTGCTTGCATGCCATCGCTGAGTAATTGAGCTCCAGTGCCAAATTCGCCACGCCTTGAAGCAGAAAGCCCATTCGTTAGATTTTCACGAGTTTTATTCTTTTTTAAAACATAAGGGTCTACTTTATTACGGCGCTTCTCTTCTAAAATATCACTTCTTAATTCATCCAGAGTTTTTTGTCGATAAGGCATTTTTAGCCCAAGCAAAAGACCAATCCCAAAGAAGAAGAGCGATAAAATAGAAACGGCACCATAAATCCCTGGATTAATAAACCAATTGATCATGATATCCGTCATTAAAAGAAGGCCAGAGATAATCACCACCACTTTGGAAATTTCATTCTTCGTTTTTCCCATAGAAGTCGCGCCTAAAAGAGTCGCAAGACCAAGGCTTAGTCCTTTAAATAAATCACTTTCATAGGAGGCAAAGAAACTCGTGGAAGAGAGAAGGTAGACAGAAAAACCTCCAAGAATATTTCCTGCAATAAAAACGCCTAATGTTTTTAATACACCCCATCTTTTTTCTAGATGATAACTAACAAAGGCAAAAATGATGAAGAATGATATCAAAGAAAATAGGCCAGGTAATAATATCCAAGAAAACAGAAGATTTCCAAAATTTTCTTCAGCAGGGATAAAGGGAATCGTATATTGCCATAGATTTTGAGTGTAGGCTTCGACCCATTTTTTTAATTCGGATTCATAGAGCTTTGCGTCTGGGACAATCCCTTGATTCACGTAAGTTAGATTTCCACCAGTTTCCCACCAGCTTCTAAAATCCTGTTTCATTTTTGCAATGCGCTTTTCAGGAATCAACG
>Ga0172381_10006909_pt1 | contig 11311 bp, 6 predicted proteins | sample Leawel6488metaG_FD_119754 | JGI IMG/M metagenome (GOLD analysis project Ga0172381, IMG submission 119754) | Leachate microbial communities from a municipal landfill in Southern Ontario, Canada - Leachate well 64-88 metaG | ecosystem: Engineered > Solid waste > Landfill > Unclassified | place... | reverse complement strand
GTTGGCTTGGCTGGCACAACGCTTGGCACAATGCGACTTGAAGGAAACACATCTGGCTATGTGCAAATACAACCGGCAGCTGCTGCTGGAAGTTACACCTTAACTTTGCCAACATCAGATGGAGACGCCAGCCAGGTTTTAACCACCAACGGTTCGGGAGCCTTATCTTGGTCAACGCCTTCACCTATGACCTATCCCACATCCGGCATCGCGGTCTCCACCGGCTCGGCCTGGGGCACCAGCCTCACTGATAACCACTCAAACTGGGACGCAGGCTATTCCCACAAAACAACCGAAGACGCAATCAACGGCCTGGTATTCGTCAACGGAGCAGGCACCTACTCCGCCAAGTCAATCGGCACAGACGTCCAAGCTTACGACGCGGGCCTTGCTGCTCTTGCAAATCTTGCAGACGCAGCAGGAGTTTTGACAAACAACGGTTCTGGAACATTGAGCTGGGGTACAGACGATATCGGCGCTAACACTGCTCTCTCAAATCTTGCATCTGTTGCGATAAACACAAGTTTGATTTCCGACACAGACAGCACAGACAACCTTGGCTCTTCTTTAATTTATTGGGCAAACACATACACAGATAATATCACAATGGTTCCAACATCTTCCTCCACAACCGGAATAATTTTCAAGGGCGCAAATAGTTTTATCCACGATTTTGACCCGCCAGTTAATGGAGGAGCGATTGATCCAGTTGGACATAATACTTTTCTTGGAGAACTGGCTGGCAATTTCACAATGGGAAGCACAGCAGAGTCTACCTCGCAGAGCAGTAATAATACCGGCTTAGGATACAATGCATTAAATGATATTACTGCCGGATTTGAAAACACGGCCGTTGGTTCATACGCTTTAGACAATGCTACTACTGGTAGCTACAATACGGCAATTGGAACAGACACTTTGGGTTCCAATAATACTGGAGCAAGCAATGTTGCAATTGGTCGTTTTTCTCTAAAAAATAATTCCTCTGGATCGGATAATGTTGGAGTTGGAAACGTTGCTTTATATGGTATGGAAACTGGAGTCGATAATGTCGGTCTTGGTGCAACCGCAGGAGCATACACGGTTGCTGATGCATCAAATACGACTTCTGATTTTTCAGTATACATTGGCGCGCAAGCGCGAGCTTCTACGAATAATGCTCAAAACGAAGTCGTGATTGGATATTATGCGCTAGGTCTTGGTTCTAATACAGTTGTTCTTGGAAACAGTAGTATTACCACGACAGCACTGCGTGGCAGCGTCGGTATTGGAAACACAAGTCCTGGAGCAGTGCTTGATGTTGGTTTGGCAGGCACAACGCTTGGCACGATGCGCTTGGAAGGCAATACTTCAGGCTATGTGCAAATCCAGCCAGCTGCTGCTGCTGGTTCTTGGACTCTCACCTTGCCAGCCAATGATGGCGACAATGGACAAGTGCTTACTACAAACGGAAGTGGAGTCACGTCATGGGCAGCAACGTCTGCTGGCGCAAACACGGCTTTGTCTAACCTTGCTTCTGTTGCAATAAACACAAGCTTGATTTCAGACACAGACAGCACAGATGACCTTGGTTCAAGCTCTGTATACTGGGCAAACACTTACACCGATAATATTACAATGTCTGAGGCAACATCTTCCACTACAGGTATTATCTTTAAGGGCGCAAATAGTTTTATACACGACTACAATCCGCCTAGCAATGGTTCATTTGACCCCGTTGGTCATAACATTTTTATCGGAATAAATTCTGGCAACTTTACCATGGGCAGCACAGCGATAGATATTAATGATGCCAGTTATAACACTGCTGTGGGATACTCAACGTTAACCGCAAATACCCGAGGATTTTATAACACGGCAATAGGTGTGGAAGCCCTCCAAGACAACACCACAGGATTTTTTAACACGGCAATCGGTGTGAACGCCCTCAATGACAACACCACAGGATATTATAACACCGCAAGCGGTGTGTATGCTCTCACTAAAAACACCACAGGATATTATAACACCGCGGATGGTATGTATGCCCTTTATCAAAACACCACAGGAGCTTACAACACTGCGAACGGAGTGGAAGCGCTTGAACTAAACACTGCGGGGAATTACTTAACGGCGTCAGGATATATTGCTGGAAAATATATTGCAGACGGAACAACTGCGAATACCACATCAGACTACTCAATTTATATAGGAACCTCTACTAAAGCACTCGCTGATAATGGTCAAAATGAAATTGTGATTGGATATGACGCAATAGGTCTTGGTTCTAATACCGTTGTTCTGGGAAACACCAGTATTACAAAAACTGCGCTAAGGGGCAATGTTGCCATTGGCACAACGGTGCCGCAGTCGTTGCTTGATGTTCAGGGGCCAACAGGTACTGGCGCTGCATCAGCTGGAATACTGACATTGGCAACTAAGGAACTCACAATTGTTGATGGAGACATTTTAGGCAGAATAAACTTCAACGCTCCGCTTGAGTCTGATGGCAGTGATTCAATTTTGGTGGGAGCGTCTATCTGGGCTGAAGCCGATGACACTTTTAGTACAACAGTTAATTCAACCGAACTTGTATTTGCAACAGGCACCACAGCAGTCGCCACAGAAAAAATGAGAATTGACAGAGATGGCAATGTTGGGATTGGGATAGATGCGCCTACTGATACTTTGCATGTTGTTGGAAACATTTTGGCGACTGCGGGGGTTCATATTGGAGCTGATGCAGATAATAATTTGATTGATGACGCTTCCGGGGGCACGGGTTCTACCACTTTATATATCGGAAACTCTACAATTGATGTTACGGGCCCGTCTGACATAAGCACGAAAGAAAAAATTGTTGATACGCAATACGGTTTGGCGGATTTGATGAAGTTTTCCGTTAAAGATTTTCAATACAAAAAACAATTTGTTAATGAGGGCGCAAAACAAAAAGAGCACACGGGTATGATTGCCCAGGATGTTGAAGATATTTTTCCGGAAGCAACAATTTACAGGTCAGACGGCTTGAAGGCCATTGATTATACAAAAATGATTCCGTTGATTATTAAGTCTATACAGGAATTAAATTCAAATGGAGGCGTTAAGTCAGATGGAGCAGTAGGAAACGGCAGAATAACCGCGCTAGAAGAAGTGGTAATTCAAAAGGCGACAATAAAAACTGCTGATGTTGGAATTGCAAAAATAAAGAAAATGGAAATGGTTGACGACGCAACCGGAGAAATTTACTGCACCTGGATTTCAAATGGCGAATGGCAAAAAGTAAAAGGCGAGTGCGGTTCAGTTGCTTCTGTCGCCACGGCCTCCGTTTCCTCCGCGCCGGTTGCAACTCCGTTGTCTTCGACTGGAACGCCATCAGCATCAGTTGAAACTCCGGAAGCAATGGAAGAGACTCAGCAGATTCTCAACATAACATCGGTAGCTCCTCTTAGTGACTTGAGTGTTGCCCTCGGGACTGCTCTTGATTCTGTTGGTTTGCCGGCAAGCGTTACCGTTACCTTGAGCGACAGCACAACGCCAACCGTAGCAGTTGTTTGGGATAATGGAATGCCAACTTATGACCCAAATACAGCTGGCAAGTATGTCTTTTCTGGCACATTAACTCCGCCAGCTAGTAGTACAAACACAAGTGATTTGAAATCCAGTATTAACGTTATAGTAGAAGAGGGAGCTCCGGAAACATCAGAGTCAGAGTCGCCACCTGCTGAAGAAAGTCCGGAAGTAAATATCTCAACAGAAATTTTAGCTCCTGTTGGCGAAGTTATATCAAATGCGTCTTCGAGTTTGCTTAACATAATATGGAATTTTGTGAACTGGGTATTTCACTCATCTTTTGGTAAAAATAATCAATGAATAAATTTTATAAATTTTCATTCGTAATCGCTGTTTTAATGGTTTCTGCTTTATTCAGTTGTTTGCCGGCAGACGCGGTTTTTGCTTCCACTGGCACTATTGACTCTACCTATAAATACGCCTGGTCCAATAATATCGGCTGGATAAATTTTGCTCCAACCGGCGATAGTGGAAGTTATGCGGGGTTGACTGTTTCAGATACTGCTATAACCGGTTATGCCTGGAGCCCAGATTATGGCTGGATAAATTTTAATCCTTCAAACTCAACTTGTACCGCCAGCGCTGATTGCGGAGTTAAAAATACAACAAGCGGAGTTTTATCTGGAAACGCTTGGGGAGAAAATATTGGATGGATAAATTTTAGCGGAGTCACAATCAATACTTCTACCGGAGTGTTCTCTGGCACAGCAACCGGAGATGTTGTTGGCACAATCAACTTTTCTTGCGCTGACAATAAATGCAAGGTTGTTACGGGCTGGGGAGTCTCAGGATGCGGTGATGGTTCGTGCAGTGGAGGCGAGACTTGTTCCACTTGCTCAGCCGATTGCGGAGGTTGCGGGGGCGGTCCTGTTACTGTGATTACCTGCACTACTGACAGTAATTGTGGAACAGATGGTTATACAGGTCCATTATCGTGTCAAAGCGAAAATGTATATCAGGATTATATTACCTATGTTTGCAATAGCCCGGGGACAACCAGCTCGTCTTGTTCTAGTTCTACTGCCTCGCAATTAAAAACAGCTTGCCCTGCCGGTCAAACGTGTAGCGGAGGGAGTTGCGTGAGTAGTGCAATTGCCTGTAGCACCAATGCCGATTGCGGAAGTAACGGATATGCAGATTCACCAGTCTGCCAAGACGGAAACGTATTTCAAAATTATGTTACATATACATGCAATAGCCCCGGTTTAGTCAGCTCAAACTGTTCTAACTCTGTGCAATCGCAATTAAAAACAACTTGCCCTGCCGGCCAGGTTTGCGATGGGGGCGGTTGTGTTGTGGGTTCTATTGCTTGCACTGCCAGCGTTGATTGCGGAGTTAGTGGCTATACCGATTTGCCGGTTTGCCAGGATGGAAGTGTGTACCAAAATTACATCACATATGTTTGCCATAACCCGGGAATAGCAGATTCTTTTTGTTCAAATTCCACGGAGGCGCAATTAAAAATAGCTTGTTTTGCTGGCCAAGCGTGTGTTGGAGGCAGTTGTATTATTCAAGGTTCTGCGCAGCATAACGAATGCAATGCTCAAAAGCAATGTGTTTCTGTCATTGGAATAGACTCAGACTACTGCCAAACAGACAGTGATTGCGGAGGCACTGGAATTGGCGGCCCGATAGTATTAAAAAACCACAACGAATGCAATGCTCAAAAACAATGTGTTTCTGTATCCGGAGAAGGATCTAACGATTGCCAAGCAGATGGTGATTGCGCGGTTTCAGAACCAATGAAAGTAGTTGAAGTTATAGGCGGAACTATTCAAAAAAGTTTTGAAAAACCCATAGAAACCGTAAAAACGATAGCGCAAGAGACAAAGAAAATAATTGAAACGCCACAGGGATCGGCAGTCACTAAAACAATTACAACTGCAGGAGCCACGGTTGCAACAGTTGAAGTTGTATCGGCTATCTTTTTCTCTCCGTTAGAAATATTTTTGATTATTTTAAGATTGTCCGGAATTTTTCTCACTGCTGTTGGTATCAGAAAAAGAGTTAAACCATGGGGCGTGGTTTATGACTCGGTTACAAAACAGCCATTGGATCCGGCATATGTTACTTTAAAAGATTCAAAGGGCAAAGATATCGCTTCGGCCATAACAGACCTTGATGGGCGTTATGGGTTTTTGGTTAGTCCGGGTGTTTATCAGTTATCGGCCAGTAAAACAAATTATGATTTTCCTTCGCAAAAACTTGCCGGCAGGGTAAGAGATGAATTTTATAACGATCTTTATTTTGGCGGGTCAGTAGAAGTAAAAGAGGGGAGAGAGGCAATCATAAAAAATATTCCAATGGATCCGTTAAAGTTTGATTGGAACGAATTTGCGAAGAAAGACAAAAAGTTAATGAAATTTTATTCCCGATTTGATATGGTGTTAAGAAAAATTATTGATTTGTTCTTTGTGGTGGGATTTTTTGTCGCCATAGTGGCGTACTTTGCAGCTCCTTATCCATATAATCTTATTATATTGATAGTTTATTTGGCTCTGTTGGGGCTGAGATTTACTAATATAAGACCAAGGTCATATGGAAATATTATAGATGGCGCTACGGGCAATCCTTTGTCATTCTCTGTGCTTAAAATTATGATGCCGGATTCAAGCGTAGAGATAGCCCATAAAGTGGCTGATAAATATGGAAGATATTATTGTTTAGTTCCGCCCGGAAGATATTATGTTAAAATAGAAAAAAAGAATGAAGATGGGTCTTACTCTTTGGTTTACACATCTTCTGTAATCAACGCATCTAAAAAAGGAATTATTAAAAATAAGTTTGTAATTTAATGCTTGAAGCCATATATCAATTTCTTGCTGTCTTCTCTCTGCTTGTAGCGTATTTTTTGGTTTATCATTACCAGCGTAAAATACGCGCGCTAAAAAAAGAGAAAGCTGAAATCTTTCGCTTGCTAGAGAAAGACGAGAAAAAACTTGAAAATTTTGGGGTTGAAAAGAATAAATTTTACAAAATTATATTAAATTTCAACGAGGGAATTTTAATTTTAGGTTCAAAAAACAATATTTCTATGGCAAACTCTTACGCCAGAGAAATTTTGGGTGTTAAGTCAAGAGATCTTAATGGTATGCATTTGTCGGAGTTAGAGCTTTTTGAGGGTCTAAAAACAATTATTCCTTATTTTTCCTCCCGCAGGGACGTTACCAAGAAAGAAGTTCGATTGAGAGGTTTATTTATAGAGCTCTCGGTGACCAGGTTGCCCTTGGAGGAAAATAATAACGGTTCGCTGATTGTCATGCGTGACATTACTAAAGAAAAAACCTTTGAGAGAGAAAAAAACGAGTTTTTGCTTTCAACAATACACCGATTAAAAACATCAATGTCTTCGGTAAAATGGCTTGTTAAAATGTTTTTAAGCGGTGATTTCGGAAAATTAGACAAAGGGCAGGAAGCTGTTATGAAAAAACTTTACGAGAGGAATGAATCTGTATTCCCCCTTATAAGTGATTTATTAAATGCAACTAAAATTGAAGAAGGGGCGTATATTTATAAAAAAACTTCGGTTGACATACAAGAACTTGTCCAATCATCAGTTGCATACTTTAAAGATAAAATTAAAAGTAAAAAAATAAAATTAGAATTTAAAAAACCGGCTCATAAATTGCCAAAAATAATGGCAGATAAAGAGAAAATAGAATCTGTCGTTCAAAATCTTTTTGATAATGCTTTGAAGTATACACCAGCAAAAGGCAAGATGTCGATTTCTTTGGAGAGTAGCGAAAAAGAAATAGAGTTTTCTATCGCAGACTCTGGCATAGGAATTCCGGAATATGAGCAATCTAAAATTTTTAGTAAATTTTTTAGGGCAAAAAACGCTAATAAAATAGATACTGATGGCTCAGGTCTGGGGCTTTTTATTGCTAAGAAAATTATTGAAGACCATAAGGGCAGTATTGGTTTTGAATCAAAAGAGGGCGAGGGAAGCAGATTTTACTTTACTTTGCCCTTATAAATGGTAAAATAAAAGGTGTTATCATTTATAAATCTACTATGAAAAACATTTTAATTATTGAGGACGATGAATTTTTAAGAAGCCTGATAAAAAAGAAACTTTTATCAGATGGTTTTGATGTGATTTCTGCGATTGACGGCGAAGATGGAATAAGAAAGACAGAAGAAAAAAAAACAGATTTAATCTTGCTTGATCTTGTTTTGCCGACTATCGACGGTTTTGGGGTCTTGGCAAAGATAAAGGGCAATCCGAACACTTCGTCAATCCCGGTCATTATTTTGTCTAATCTTAGCCAAAAAGAGGATATTGATAAAGGAATGAAGCTGGGAGCCACCGATTATATTATTAAAGCCCAATCTACTCCGGAAGAAATTGTCGAAAAAGTTAAAAACACTTTAAAATAAATTCTAAAAACAAAAAGGCGCCTTCAATGACGCTTTTTTATTTTTAGAATTTTCGGGCTGCTGGGAATTGAACCCAGTCTACATCCACCCCATGGACGCGTACTACCGGCATACTCCAGCCCGTAGACTTTCAGGGTGAACTAAACTTTTGCTAATCTTTTGATGCATTTGGCGCAGGCTAGGACTCTTTTGCCGGTTGCCAATTTTACCCATTGGAGATTGGGGTATTTTCTTACTCTGGATGTTGGGTTGTATTTTCCTCTCAATTTAACAAGAGTGACTCCCATTGCCGAGTGTTTTCCGCAAATTGTACAAATTTTTTCTGCCATGTTTATTTAGATAAGTTAATGCTTTTTATCTTAACATTATATTTATATTTTTGCAATACTTGTGTAAGTGATGTAATATAATAGAAAGAATAACGTCATACTACTAACATGTTTACAGCTACGGTTATTACAATTTTTTCTTTGATTGTTTTACTTTTCTCGGTAATTATACACGAACTGGCTCACGGCTATGTTGCTTATTCTTTGGGCGACCCAACTGCAAAATACGAAGGCAGGTTAACCTTAAACCCTTTAAAACACCTAGACCCGTTTGGCTCGGTAATTTTGCCTTTGCTGTTATTGGTGGCTACTGCAGGGCAAGGTCCAATATTTGGCTGGGCAAAACCTGTGCCAATAAATCCTTATAATTTTAGAGACCAAAAGTGGGGGACATTAAAAGTTGCAATTTCTGGACCTGCGACAAACTTCGCAGTGGCAATAATTTTTGGTTTGATTATACGATTTGCTTCGCCAATTGATGCTTTAGCTCCGATGATGCAGTTGCTGGGAATAGTTGTTTTTTACAATTTTTTGTGGGGAATATTTAATTTAGTGCCAATTCCTCCGTTGGACGGCTCGTGGATTCTTTTTAGATTTTTACCCAGAAGCCTGGATAACACAAAGATATTTTTACAGCAGTATGGAATGTTTATTTTAATTTTTTTCATATTTTTTGGAGGCCTTAGCGGACTCTCAAATTTGGCCCAATTATTCTATAGCTCTGTTGTAGGAACTGGATTTCCGGTGTTTTAGCAACTTCTTATTGACATTAAAATAAATATTTGCTAAACTATAAATCACATGAGCGCTAGGCGCTTAATTTATTTATTTTAGAAAATTAGAAAACAATGCCAACAATACATCAACTAATTAAGAAGAACAGAAAGTCTATTAAGAAAAGAAAAAAGACCGTTGCCTTGCAACGCGGTTTTAACGTTTTAACAAACAGACCATCTTTTTATTCTTCTCCATTTAAGAGAGGGGTATGCGTAAAAGTTTTTACACAAACACCTAAAAAACCAAACTCAGCTTTGAGAAAAGTTGCAAGAGTAAAACTTTCAAACGGTATGGAAGTTACAGCCTATATTCCCGGAGAAGGGCACAACTTGCAAGAGCACTCTGTGGTTATGATTAGAGGGGGCAGAGTAAAAGACTTGCCGGGAGTAAGGTATCACATTGTTAGAGGAGTATTGGACACAGTGGGCGTTGAAAAGAGAAATCAATCAAGAAGCAGATACGGAACTAAAAAAGCTAAAAAATAACTATGAGAAGAGCATATAAAAAACACAAAGTTTTACCGGATTCAGTTTATAACGACGTGGCTGTTGCCCAGTTTATAAACAAGGTAATGAAGAGCGGAAAGAAAACAGTTGCCCAGAAAATTGTTTATGGCGCTTTTGATATTATAAAAGAAAAAACGAAGAAAGAGCCTTTAGAAGTTTTTAGAGCCGCAATTGAAAACGCTTCACCATTATTGGAAGTAAAACCAAAAAGAATTGGAGGAGCAACTTATCAGGTGCCAAGAGAAGTAAGGGGAGAAAGAAAACTTGCATTGGCAACCCAATGGATTTTGGAAGGAGCTCGAGGAAAGAAAGGCAAACCAATGGCAGAAAAATTAGCCCAAGAGTTGATTGACTGCATAAACAACCAAGGCAACGCCATCAAAAAGAAAGCCGACACCCATCGCATGGCCGAGGCAAACAAGGCTTTCGCGCATTTCGCAAGATAAAATTATATATTATAATAGAAACATGAAACCTATGCGGTTTCATGTTTTGCTAAAAAGATTAAATATATGCCAAGAGAACACGCTTTAGATACATTAAGAAATATTGGAATTATTGCTCACATTGACGCTGGGAAGACTACTTTTTCAGAGCGTCTTTTGTTTTATACCGGAGTGTCGCATAAAATTGGAGAAGTGCACGAAGGAGCAGCTACTATGGATTGGATGGTGCAGGAAAGAGAAAGAGGAATTACAATTACCTCGGCTGCTACTACTATGTATTGGAAGGGACATCAAATAAACCTGATTGACACCCCGGGCCACATTGATTTTACTGCTGAAGTGCAGAGGTCTTTGAGGGTTTTGGATGGAGCAGTAGTTGTGTTTGACGGAGTTGCTGGCGTAGAACCACAGTCTGAAACAGTGTGGAGACAGGCTGACAAATACGCAGTTCCTAGAATGTGCTTTGTGAATAAATTGGACAGAATGGGAGCTTCTTTTGAAAAGAGCTTTAATTCTATTTTGCAAAAATTGACTCCAAACGCAGTTGCTATTTCAATTCCAATGGGAACAGAAGAAAAAATGGCTGGAGTTATTGATTTGTTAAAAATGAAAGCGTTGTATTTTGAAGGAGAAAAAGGAACTCAAATTGTTGAAAAAGATATTCCCGAAGAATGGAAAGCAGAGGCTGAAGAGTGGCACAAAAAAGCAATTGAAAGAATTGCAGGAGACGACAATGCTTTAACAGAAAAGTTTTTGGAAGGAAAAGAAATTTCATTGGAAGAATTGAAAGCAGCCTTGAGGAGGGCAGTATTGGCTTACAGGTTGGTGCCTGTTTTGTGCGGAACAGCCTTGAAAAATAAAGGAGTTCAAACAGTTTTGGACGCAGTTGTTGATTATTTGCCCTCTCCGATAGAAATTGCGCCTCAAAAAGGAACAGATCCAAAAACAGGGGCTGTTATAGAAAGAAGGGCAGACGATAACGAGCCGTTTGCAGCTTTGGTTTTCAAAATTGCAACAGACCCGTTTGTTGGAACTTTAACTTATTTTAGAATTTATTCAGGAAAATTGGAGAAAGGTTCTTATGTATTAAACGCAAACACGGGCGAGCAGGAAAGAATCGCCAGAATTTTGAGAATGCATGCCGATGAAAGGCAAGAGCTTGATATTTTGTACGCAGGAGAAATTGGAGCCACTGTTGGTTTGAAAGGCACCAGCACCGGCCATACATTGTGCGAAAAGACAGCGCCTGTTATTTTAGAAAAAATTGTATTTCCAGAACCAGTTATTGGAATTCGCGTGGAGCCAAAAACAAAAGCCGACC
>Ga0172381_10006907_pt1 | contig 11312 bp, 14 predicted proteins | sample Leawel6488metaG_FD_119754 | JGI IMG/M metagenome (GOLD analysis project Ga0172381, IMG submission 119754) | Leachate microbial communities from a municipal landfill in Southern Ontario, Canada - Leachate well 64-88 metaG | ecosystem: Engineered > Solid waste > Landfill > Unclassified | place... | reverse complement strand
TTGGCTGAATTTTCAGTAGTATATCCAATAGTTGCTTCTTTTCCTGCTAGTGCAGTATGAACTGCTTTTGCTGTAGGGTAATCAGTATCGCTTTCAGTAATAGTTGTCTTCTTGTTTGCTGCGTTTTCTGTTGTGTAGCCAATGGTTGCCTCCTTTCCATTTAATTCAGTTTGTATTTTATCCCAATCGTTTTTAGAAGCTACTCTTTGGACAGTATAAGTTTTACCTGCAATGTTTAAATCTCTTGCAATGTTTGAATCGCCTTCTCCATTATAGCTATTTCCTGCTGATGGTTGCTCTATTGTTATTGTTTCTGTTCCTGTGTTTACTCCAGTTACTCTTAAAAAGACCGCGTAAGGATCTGAATCAGGAGATGGATAATCAGTAGAGTTAAAAACAACTAAATTATATGCTCCATAAGTGGTTGGATCAATAAAACTAGAAGCAATACCACTTCCAACAGTAAAAGTTGTACTTCCTGAAAGGATTGTAGAAGTTACTTCGGCTTCAAAAAAGTTTTTTACTGGATCTAATGCCATATATTTTATTATTATTTAATCTTATTAATATTCTTTAGCCTATCTCCAATTAAGGAGACAGGATAAAATATATTAATCAATATCGAATTTGTGTGTTAACTCTAAAGAATCTCCGCTTAAAACTGGGATTGCACTAAATACTTGGTGATTTAATAAGTCTCCAGCAGCAGCATCGTTTAATACTCCTGATTCAGAAATATTAAATGACCCTGTAAAAGTGAATGTCTTTGTCAAAACAATTGTATCATTTGCTACATCTGTTGTTTCTTTTGTAACTGTTGCAGTTGCTCTTTCTCCTCCAGCTGTTGTGATTTCAGTTTCAAGAGCTGTGTCAGTTGCAGCAGCAGGTGTTGTTCCTTCTCCAATAGCAATGTAATTTGCTTTTGCTTCACCGCCAGAATCTCCAGAATCTAATGCAATTCTTGCAGCTACAAGTGCTTTTCCTGCATCTGTTACAAGGTTTGCGATAGTAAATTCTTTATAAACTCTGCCGTCTGCGTGCTTGAAAGTATATGTAACATTGTCAAACATTCCAAACTTTCCTCCAAAGATTCTTGATACTCTGTGAGTAAGCTTTCTGATAAAGTTTAGTATTGAATACTTTATGCTCATAAGTTTAATAATTAGAACCATCATCATAAGCTGGATTGCTTTCAGTTTCCCTGTCTAGATTCATTTCTTTAATAGAATCCATCTTTAAAGCTAAATCATTCATATAGTTTGATTCTTTAGCTGTTAAAGCTCTTGGTTTGTCCTGAGAGCCTTTCCAATCTATTACAATGGCTGTTGCTAATAATTCGTGAAATTGTCTTGGAAAACCGCAAGTAATAGGTGATAACCTTGTACTAATGTCAGTTGTTATAGACAAATCAGTTAAATGCTTAGGATAAACAATAGACCAAAGTTTTAATCCATCAGTAACATTCTCAATCGCATCTTCAGATAAGATAATAATTTCGTTACCAAATATCATAAAAGCTGGATCTTTGCCACTCCAAGCATCTTGTATAGATGTTTCATCAGTAGCTATGTTCAAGAATGAAATGTCTTTTTCTTTTAAAACATACCATTCATCGTTGATTTTAGCCTGTAAATACTTAATCTGAGATAATAGTTCAGGAGGAAGAGCATATCTTCTCTTACCAGCTTCAAGGTTTCTTATATCTTCAAATCCAAAGTAGTTTTCATTTGCTTTAATTATTTCAGCAGCAATATCATCAATGTGAATATTAGCGTATGAAAGAATATCAGCATCTAAAAATGTAGTTGAGTTTGTTTTTGTTCTAAGTCTTACTAATTTTGCTAATTCTACTGGTGTCATATTTTTTTAAAGGGAGGTTTCCCTCCCCTTATTTAAGAAATCTGTTCTAATTGATAGAATGTTGGATCGTATGTATCTATATATACTGCGTTTGGAGCTACTGTTGCATCTGCTAATTCTGTTGTTCCTCCTACGAAATCTCCTGTTCCTGTTGGATTTACAATTACAATACCAAGTGAAATTTCTCCGTCTGGTACTTCTGGGATAACCATTTTTGCCAATGTGTCTCCTACTGTTCCTAGCGTTGCAGTAACCGTTCCTGCATCGTCCATTGATAATAACCAACAATTGAACTTTCCGTTAGCAACTGTTCCTGCAATAGCTACTTCTGCTGAAGCCTTTTTTGCTAATGCTCCTGTTGAAGTAAAGTAATAAACTGTGTTTGCAATTTTTACTTTTTCTGCTTCTGAAGAACCAATAACTAAACCTGCTGCATTGAAAGCTTTTGAAACTTTAGCGAAGTTTGTTTGAATTGCGAGCCATCTTGCTCTATCGTTTGCATTTGAACTTGATTCTGAATTTGCGTTTATAGCCATAATTTTTTTAAATTAATTAATCTAATGCGGCTTTCTTGTCAGTATCATTCTCAATTGACGAATCAATTAATATTTCCTCTGACTTTAGAAAATTGAATAGAATTTCAGCAACTGATTTTGGAACATCAGCTGACATTCCTTTTTTGATTAAGTATTTATAACCATTAATCGTTACTGTTTCAGCAGCACCTTTTGGGTCTTGCTTTGATCTTGGAATAAAAACTGTTTTCTTTGGCTCTAAAGACAATTTAAAACCAGTTTCATTCTCAGATAATTCTATTCCTTTTTCTAACTTTTCAGCAATAACTTTACTAAAATCGTTTATTGCTTGCTCTTTTTCTTCAAAACTTTTAACAGCTTTTCCAAAAAATAGTTGTGGGAAGTCTTCAGTTATAACTGTTTTTTCTACTGGAGAGATTGTAGTTTCTACAACCTCTTTTTCTCCAGTAACTTTTCTTCCTCTTGGTATTGGTGCTTTACTCATAAGTTTGTTCCAATGTTAATGCTTAAGCAGTTACACCGTGTTCGATTCTAGTAATGAAGTCATTGTTTAGAATCTTTGCTACGAAAGTTGCTTTCCAACCAGATGTTTGTCTTTGGTTTAATGGATCTGCAGAACCAGCTGAACCTAATGGTTTAACAATGTTTTTCATTGCTTCACCTGAGATTCTTGTAATTCCGTAAGCATCTGTACCAAAAATGATTGTTCCGTAAACATCTACACCACTTGCACCCTCTCCAGCAAATACTGCTGCGTTAGTAGATTCAATGAATCTTACTTCATCTAATTTACCAACTTCTCCTTCCATAATGTCAGAGATTCTAGCGTATTTTTCTACTGGGATAAAAGTTGATTCTCCTTTTAGATCGTAAGTAGTGTTTGGGTGAACAATTCCGATGTATGCTGGTGCTACTGGTTCTGTTGAAATGCCAGTAGAAGCATTAACCATTGATGTTATTGTTCTTGCTTTGTTTTTCTTTAATGTTCTTACAGCCTTTTTAATTAAAGCAGCTGTAATCTTGTGTGTAGCAGCAATGTCATCTCTTTCAGTTCCGTTAGCGTAACTTACGCTTGTTCCTGCAACAACGATGTTTCTACATAGTTGGTCTAATGTGTCTCCTGCTTGATCTCCTAAAATTTGAGCAGCTTGTGTTAATACTGCGTCAGGAGATGAAAAATCTACTACATCAGTTACTGTTACATAATCACCGTATTGGCTGATTTGTGCAGTAATATCTGTTATTGATAATTGGCTTCCAGTTGGTGTAATTCCTTCAGATAAAGCAGATGTAGCAGCACTTAAGTTAGAATATCTTCTGAACTTAATTGTGTCTGTACCTCCTTTTCTTGGAATATCTCTTACTTGAGCAAACTTTGTGTGAAGCAATCTTGGAACTGCTCTTAAAAGTAAAGTTTTGTCATAGTAGTTGTTTACCTCTGCTGGAATTTGTGTTCTTGTTGTATTACTCATATTTCCATTTTTTTATTGGTTTATAATGTTCTATCTGCCGTAAAGAATTTTGTTTTGATAATCAATAAACTCTTTATCGGTCATATCTGAGATTTTTTTCTCTAAGATGACTGTTTTTGAATCAGATCCAGTAGCAGTTGCAGCAGCTTCTTTGCTTGCTTTTCTTTCCCTTTCTGCTCCAAGAGCAATAAGGTCATCTCCAGCAACTTCGTAAGCTACAGCTTTAAGAGGTAAGTTTTTCCTTGTAGGGTGTTGCCACCATTTAAGTATCTTATCTTGATATGGTTTGAACTGTTCGTTTTTACTGATAAACTCATCGAGTTCTTTCATATCTTGCAAAAGTTCCCTTTCCTCCTCTTTTTCTATTGCTATTTTTTCTAATTCTTCTAACTTGCTACCGATTTTTTCATCGACAACATCTTCCACGAGCTTTTTGTCTCTTGGGTTTACTTCATCGTCTTCATCGCTTTTTTGCTTGTTAGCTTTATTGCGAAGTCTTTCAATAATGTAATCCTTCTTAGACTTTCTTATTTTAGGCTCGTCTTTTTCTTCTTCTTTAGGCTCTTCTTTAGGTTCTTCTTTGGTTTCTTTAGGCTCATTGCCTTTAGTTTCCTCAGAAGTATCTTTTGAAGCGTCTTCAGATTCAGAAGTAGTGTTTGTATTCTCTTCAGAATCTTTCTCAACCTCTTTAAAATGTGATGTATCGCCATTGGCTACATCTAATTGTAGCTTTTGGAATTCTGCATCACTCATAGAAGAAATTGGCTTTTGTTCATCTTCCATATTTTATACTCACTAATACAGTAAATGGAGAAAACTATAAGTAGTGGATTAGCTCTTGCTGACTAGGCAAGGAAAGGTTTAATAACCTTTTAGCAAGGAGGTAAAGCCGACCAGAACCTCCTCACTAAAAGACTATCAAAGTCTTTTTATTTTTTATCAAACGGATCTTCTTCTCCGAAAAAGTCTTCTTGTTCTTCCTCATCTATTCCTCCGTCTAATTCTTTTAACTGTCTTTTAGGTAATTCTCTTATAAGTCTTGATATCTTTACCATTGATTTAGCATCTATTTCATTGTCTTTGCTTAAAGTTCCTTGAATAATGCTGTCTATAAGTAACTCCTCGTTTTCCTTTAAAAGTCTATTAAGCCACTTCCAGAAAGGTGATTTAATTCCTTTGGTTATGTCTAATATGGCTTTATTAACTTCTTCTTCTGTTTTAAATGTTGCTAACTCTAAGTCTATTTTTTCAATCATAGTCTTGTAGCTTTATTTCTTACTTCTTCTTGAATTATTGGAGCAGCTGTCTTGTTTAAAACATTTTCAGATGGCTGTGTATTGTCTTGTATTATTTCAGCAGGGAATAGTTCAGGGTTTTCCTTTTTCTTAAGTAGTGCCATTCTGTGTGCTTTCATATGGGCATATTTAGCAGCAGTATCATTTGCTTTGTTATGTATCCAGATGTGCATATTATGATCATCTGATGGCATAACTTTAACTAACTGATTTTTGTCTAATACTTTGTTCTCGTCATTTGCATCTAATTCATCAATTGTCTGTGGTACAATCGCATCAATTACATCTGCTGGAATATCATTTAATCTTCCAAGTTCTCTCATTGCAATAATCTTATTTGCATCAGGATAAGTTAAAGCTAAAGCAGACCAGTTTGTAAAACCTTGTAATAGTTTTTGTCTTTCGTAATCAGCTAAGTTTTTTGATTCTACTTTTACATCAGGATCAACATTTGTAATAATGTCATCTTTTCTAATCTCATTGAATTGGTAACCTAATGCTCCTGTAATTCTTAATTGTTTTTTATCAATTCCATCAGCAAAGTGGTGCTTGTATAACATATACCAATCTCTTGCAAACTCTTTCTCAGACCAGCCAAATATTTTAGATGATAAAGATTGTCTTGTGTTAGCTCCTTCTGAAACTAATTCTGTTTCTGTAGCTGTTCTATTATCTGCATTCATTTGTCCTTGAAGCATTTGAGGTGAAGCAGTAGCTTTTTGAGCAGCAGTATCAAGCATATTTAATATAAACTGTGCATCTGCTTGAATTGGTTGCCTTTGAATAGGAGTCATTGCATTTGAAACATCTCCATTAACTGGAACAAACTTATTAAATCCAAACTTTAAGTTGTTTCTGTTTTTAATTTTAGAAGAATTGTACAAGTACATAGGATTAATTGAGGATTTTACACTCTTTAAGCCTAAGTTTTGAATAACTGCTCTTGCTCTTTGCTTATCTTCTGTCATATCTGGAATAGAAACACCGTCCCAATCGTGTGCTAATTGATAAATAGGTCTATCAATAACAGGAAACTTGTATTGATTTTTTAAAACTTGATACCTAACAACTAACTTTCTATTGTTTGCTAAAATAACCTCAACTCTTTTTCCCTTGTGAAAAGTAAACCATTGAAGTAATTGGCAGTTATCAACCATTTTATTTGGTGAATCTTGTCCCTGAGATTGATTTTGCCTGTTTTGTGCATCGTCTTTAGCTCTTAACTCTTCTGCTACTAAAGAATTAAATACTGGAGGAGTTGGCTTGATTTGATCTACATTAGTAAAAGAAGGGTTTGACTTAAGCTCTTGCTTTGACATTTGAACTTCTCTTCCGCAGAATCTAGCTCCATTTCTTCCTAAGATATCTCCATTCATTGTTGATGCTCTTGGGTCTCTTTCAAAAACAAGTGGTGATATAACTTGAGGGATTGGACAATTAACAGTTCTGTTAAATTCCATATTCATTAAAAGTCCTCTTCCATAAAATGCAGAATCCCAGATCCAGTCATAATCAAGCTTATCTTTTTGCATTATAGAGTAGTCATACTCATACATCTTTGTTAAGTTCTTTGCTCTGATTTCATCTCCTGATTCTCTTGGAACAAAAATAGTATTAAAAGAATCATTGTATAAGTTAGCTACAACAGTTTGCATTGTAGTAAACATAAGTGGGTCTCCAATAGCTTCCTTGTTTCTCTTTTGATTGTTTAAAAGTCTAAGCCTTAGCTTCCATTCGTCTTTTTTAGGCTTTAAATGTTCTGTTGAAAGCTTAAACTCTACTTCTACTTGATCTATTAGGTCAGAAAAATCCCTACCTTCTTTGGATAGCTCATCAACTTTTTGTAAGTCTTTCTTTAATTCATTAGGTAATTCTTCTTTTTTGTATGTTTCTTCCATTGTTTTTTAGCTTTATTTCCAGATATAAATAAAAAAAGAGCAGTCAGCTCTTCTTTGAATTAATAAATAATTTTCTAAATTGTATTTCTTTAGTTTTCAATGCAGTAAAAGAATTTATCTTAATTTACTTAATTTTATCAAATAAGAAATAGATGTGTCAATATGGATCGTATTCGTGATTTTCGTCTGCAATAAGTGAGGTGTCTTCTATCTCTACATCTCTTCTAATTGGTTCAAATTCAGGATTAATAACTAAGGCTCTACCTACATTTTCAATAAAGTGGTCATCTTTATCAATTGGAGTTTGCTTAGGGTCTTTATTATCTGCTGTTTTTCCTTTGTACTCGTCCCAGATCCAATGCTCTATCTCATAGATGAAATTATTGCAGGTATTAAAGACATAAAGCTCTGGTGTGACTATAAACTCATTATTCTGTTTTTGATAGCTTAAAGCGTCTCCTAGCCGTCTATTAGCTAATTGTCTTTGCTTTGGAGCTTCCCTATAATAAAGTCCGAAGTCTTCAAGCTTTTTAGCTAAACTTGTTTCGTGATGTTGGTCTTCAACAAAAGCAGCAGGGTCAGCATAGTGTGCAACTACTCTGTATTGAGAATCTATTCTTTTAATTCTTTGTGCTAATTCAGAAGAAGAGCCTTTAAACTTTAACTCATCTATGTAAAACTTTTGTCCATATTTATCAACTGCAATCCAAGAAACAGCATCAGGCGTTCTTGGGTGAGGGTCTAGCATATTTATAACAACATAATCTTTGTCTGTGATTGTAAAAGGATCAATACAATGCACTCTTCTGTCCCATTGCTTATAAACTAAACCAGTTAAGTGTTGAAACTTTCCTTTGATTCTGGCTTCTTTTTCATCTTCAGGATACTCTGCAATCATTCGATCTATATCTCTATCATCTAAAAATCCTCTTATCCCTCTTGTTTTAGATGCACTCCAGACATCTGCTTCAATGTAAGTTCTCTGTCCTTTCTCTCCATCAGTATTACAAATCACTTTATCATAGATCCAGCCAGCATTTGTTAGTGGCGTTAAGGTCATCATCATAACTCCTCCCATTCTTAAACGAGAAATGCAAGCAGTATATATTCTATATGGTGGTGGCTCATCTAACCAAACCAATCCAACTGAAATAGATTCAAACTCTTTTATGTCTTGATCATAAGTCATTATATCTATTTCCCAGCCAGTATCTGTTTTAAAGTAAGATTCAAAGTTCTTTCCTCTTTTGCTTGTTGTATATCTTCCTTCTGGAAAAACAGCTTTTAGCGTTGGTATAATTGTTCCAACAATAGATGCAGGCTCTGAAACAATTCTTATTTTCTTTAAATACTTCCAATCATTAAATAATGGGTAATCAAACCAAGCACTTTTCTCGCTACTCCAAATCAAATTAGCTAAGATATTAGCACCACTTAGTGTTTTTCCTATTCCATTTGCGGCAATTAGATTAACAATAAAATACTTGTCTTCACCAAATGTTTTAATAAACTCTTCTATAACTCCTGTTGGAACATAATGCTTAAAAGGAGCAGACAAAACTCTTCTTGCTTGCTCTATCTCTATACATTTTTTTATTTTTTTAATATCCTCCATTGATCAAATCTTTATTTTCTCCGTTCTCATAAAAAGAAACTTTATTTACTGAAACAATATTAAATAGCTTATAAAACTCATCAAAGCTATATTCTTTCTTTCCTTTGTTTGTAACAAGGCATTTTAAAGGAAGCATTGCTCTGTTTGCTCTGTAATTAAAGTCTTCTGCTACATATAAAGAAAAGTGCGATCTAGCTTCTTTCTCGTCTTTTGCAATAGTATTGATGTGCCTTAGTTTCTTATTTTGGTTTTCAAAACTAATAGTATAAGTATAGCTATTTGTTTTCTTCATACTCTTTTATAAAGTTATCTATTTTATAATCTGGAATCTCTTGAATAAGCTTTGTTATAAAGATTTTAAAAGCTTTTCTTTTGGCTTGCTTTTCAAAAATACTGGTTTCGTGACATTTCTTGTCATAGGTTGGTTTCTCCATATTTCTCTTTTAAGTTGTTTGTAAAAGTATCTCTTACCTTTTTTTTGTGCATAAATGCCTTATCTTTGTAATTAGAACATAGAGGACAAGCATCTAAGCTTGAAGCATATAGTATTCCGCAGAGTTTGCATTTACTTACCTTTGGTTTAAATGATTGAATCTTTTTCATTATTTCTCTTTCTTGTACATCTTTTCTCTTTCAATGATTTTGTTTGCTTCTTTAAGCTTTTCTTCAAGCTCTGCATCTGATAGATGAGAAAAGTCTAAACCAAAAATACCAGTAATTCTCTTCTCAGGAGCATACATTCCTTTTAGCTTGTATGCCATATCTAGCCCAGATCTTACTGCTTGAGCATCTATTTCACCTGTCTTTAGTCTTTCAAGTCTTCCTGTTTCAGAATTGGTTCTAACAACAATCTCTTCTTTGTCTAATAGCTTTTTATGCTTCTCTAATAACATCTTTTCTGGAAGCATTTCTTCTAAAGCATCTTTGACAACAGGAGAGCCAAAAACCTTTGATGGAGCTCTTGCTGTTTTAGGAGAATATCCAGCTTTTATAATAGCTTCAGCCTTTGTGCTACTCCCAGCTACTAGGTTTTCTATAGCTCTTCTTTGCAATATAGATAGCTTTTTTTTGTATGGCTTCTTCTTCTTTATTATTTTTGTTTTTTCTTTAGGCATTTAATAGTTTCACTTTTTATATTAACTCTTAGCTAAGGAGATCTGGGGACTTTGTTTTATCTTCCTTAGTATTGATGTATAGGATATAGGAAAAATAGTTAAAAGACACTTTGTACTTCCTTCTTATTTACACTATTAAAAAAGAGCTATATCCCCAGCTAAGAACTAATATGTTTTATTTTGTTAAATATCTTATCTATGAATCTTGAATAACACTCTTCTTGATTGCAAAGCGGTATTCCTTTTATCTCTGTATCTACTGCTATGTGTTTCTTTGCAGGTTTTCCGCAGATAAAGCACCTGTCTTTTATCTTTGGAGTAACTTCTTTCATTTTTAGTTTTCTTTTAAAAACTTTACTTTATCTTCTGCTTTTAAAAACTCTGTGTACTTATCTTCTGAAATAAGTTTTGATATAAATTCCATATTTGAAAAAAAGTCTCCAAAGCTTACCTTGAAGTTTTCTATTTTAATATGGTTAGCTTCTCCCATATCTCTTGTGTCTGTATAAAACTCTACTTGCTTTCTTGTTTCATTGATCACTATGTTTTGTGGAGTTAGGTCTTTGTATTTGAATCCTTTTTCTATTGCTGTTTCTATTAAAGATTTCATCTTGCTTTTAGTATTAATAATATGATTATAATTGTTACTATGATTTCTAAGTATATTGGCATCTTGCTTCTTTGCTCTTAAATGAAAAAAAAGCCAATCGTAGGCTATCTACTAAACTGACTTTTGTTAATTGTTACTATTCTCATCTCCATTAGTTACTTGTATTAGATTGGTTTTGCTATCGATAACAGAAATGATTTAAGATTGCCAACGAGGAGTAGTCTAGCTTGCACCAAAGAATCCGTGAATCTGATCGACAACCCTTTTGTTCATTCCTTATATATATTATACTACTTTTTTTCCTTTTCTGCAAGCCCTCTGCCCCTTTTTAGCTTGTCTATAAAAGCTTTCTTGTACTCTTCATTGTGATTGAAATAATACTGATGACACTCATGTGAACAGAACTTTATGTTCTCTGTTTCTTTTCCACAATTGAGACATAAGTTTAAGGTTGGTTTTTCGATCATATTTAATATTTAACGCTTATTGATTATTCTTATATCAAATCTTTCTGACTTTTGTTTATACCTATGAGGACAATATACTTCATACTTTTCATTCTTCATAGTATAAATTGTTAGATGACAATATTGTTTCCTATTTTTTCCTAATCCACCGCTTGTTTTTCCCATACCTATAACATCTTTAACAAGTGTAATTGCCATTCCATCTTCAACGCTTGAATCATAGTTTATGATTATTCTTCTTTCCATAGTTTTTAATATTTAACTATTATTATTAACTCTGCTAATATGCTTATGATTGCTATAATTATTAAGATTGATATTAGAGATATTGGTTCTTTGTTCATAGTTCTTTATTTAATAATATATCTGGAACATAATCACACTTTCCACATTCACATTTCTCATTTTGTTTATATACTTTCCAATTTTCGTTGCTTTTTTCTG
>Ga0172381_10006906_pt1 | contig 11312 bp, 13 predicted proteins | sample Leawel6488metaG_FD_119754 | JGI IMG/M metagenome (GOLD analysis project Ga0172381, IMG submission 119754) | Leachate microbial communities from a municipal landfill in Southern Ontario, Canada - Leachate well 64-88 metaG | ecosystem: Engineered > Solid waste > Landfill > Unclassified | place... | reverse complement strand
TCAAACGCTCCCTTGTAATTATAATCATCATGTTTTAGTCCGCCAGCACGAATAGTCGCAATAAAATTATTCTTTATGTTTGCACTGTTCGATTTTTCTGTAGTAGAGGTAGCGGCGGTTGTGCTGGCCGCCTGATCATTGGTCAACTTGTTTTGCCCCAACGTGTAATCCATGTTGTTTGCCCTTGTAGTTTCAGCTAACTGGCTCTGTCCAAGCGTGTTTTGCAGGTCAGCTTGCCGCGCGTTCTCTTTTAAAGCTAACGCCGCCTGCAGTGCATCAGCATCATACTTTTGCTTGGTTACATCCAGTTCCTGAGAGTCCAGGGTCTTGGTTCCCGGCGCATACTGGTAAAGGTATAAGTCTTTCGCTTTTGCAAATTCATTGTCAGGGAGAACATCAACTGGTATTGTCATTGCTCACGCCTCCTTTTTACATAATTGACGCAATAGCGCTTTGTGGGATAACCCAACGCCCGTTACTGCCGATATAACCGCCCATGTTTTTCAGGTCGGTAGAAGTCAACGTTTTATTGCCAACACTTATATTCCCTGTTGAAGAATCATAACCAACCGATTTCCCTGCCGCTTCCGCATATTGGCGTAATCCAACGCCACCGCTTGGCACATCGTATGTAATACTGCCATCGCCGGAAATATTTCTGACGGAATTCGGGGTTCTTCCCATCGTTTTAGTTGTATCCAGGTCAAGCGTCCCCTTCTGATACTGGGTAAGGGCCTTGTATGGCAAATCAGCTTCATATCTCTGCTCTTTCAAGGCTGCCGCTGCATTGGCTTGCCTCATGTTAATGTCAGCAGCAGTATTTACTCCGGAACCAATTCCCAAGGCAACGCTCAAGGCATTGGTGTCCCATACGGTTTCAGCGGTGTCCTGCGCATCCTCGTACTGGTTGTACAATGTCTCGGAAGTGTTTCCCCGGTTGGTCTCGATATCGCTTAGTGTTTGGTTGGTATCATCAAGAACTCCCTGGTAACGACTCGATTCATCAGTAAGATTGCCTGCCAGGGTTGCAGCTATATTCATCCGTTGCGCCTGGGTTGCTGTGTCTGCCTCGTTGTTAAGATAATCAGTCAAACCAGAACTGCCTATTGCCCCGGAACCAGCGGCGCGAATCGCTGCCGCTTTTTTTGCTTGGGAATTATTATACGCCAGCGAATCATCGACTCCGGCATTTGCCCTTTTTAGTTTCTGGGTATTCGTGATACTCTGCAACTCATCAAGTTTTGCCTGCCGGTTTGCCTCTTGCTTTTGCGGATCGTAGAGAAGATTCGCGGCGGCTTTGGCCCTTGTCAATAAAGTGCTTGAATCCTTGCGGTTGAATGGGTTTATCTGAGATAAATAATCAGAAAAATTATAAGTAGCTGTGGCCATTATAAATACCTCCCTCCTAAATTAAGAAAACGGGACTGGCTTCCACTCGTAAGTCGTCCCGCCATCTGTACTGCGACAATAATAAAGCCCGTCTGCTACTGCCGGCGGGCCTGCTGAACCTTCAACTGTGAAAAATTGATACCTATATTCTGCGCTGGCTTCCGGGAGCTCGTCGCCTGATAACTTTAACAAGCCCGACCCGGCTGCCATTGCTCCGGTTTGCTCTGCTGTGACGTCATGCGGATTGCCCGTAACGTCATTAATATGTGCGTCTATTTGATCATGAGTGTAACCGCCTATTTCCTTCAACATGGTATGCCGCGGTGTAGCAAAAAACTTCCAGGCACCGTCAACCATCCAGTAGGCTTTTTCCTTAACGGTATTAAGATTAAGAAATTTAGTCGAACTGGACGCAACAGTCGCAGTTTCTTTAAATGTTGCTGCGATTGACTTGTCGCTGTCCATAGTCAAATAATAAGTATCAGATGTCGCAGTTATATCCCCTGACCAGCCGGTAAATTCGTAACCGTCATTTGCTGAGGCTTTTAATGTAACGACCTTCCCGCTGGCGTATTCAATTACTGCTGCCGCCGGTATTGTCGTTCCTCCTGCCGTTGATATAAGTGTCAGTGTGAATGTTTCTACAAAAGTCGCTTCAACTGACTTGTCGCTGTCCATGGTTATCTGCGTAGTGGACGAATCGCTATCCTCTACGGTGTCTCCCGACCATCCAGTAAACTTATTGTCCGCATCCGGCGCGGCTACCAAAACAGCAATTGCACCCTCAATGTAAGTGTGATCTCCCGCCGCCGGGACTATAGTCCCGTTGCCTGTCTTGGACATTGTAAGGGTGTAACTGTGCGTAACCAGGGCTGTAGATTTTGCCGACTCCGGGCCGGCTGCGTAAATCGTCATTATGTCACCTCCGGCATGGCCTGGACCGTCGCATAATAAGAACCCGCTGGCATGTAATTCTCAATCAAATCCGTGTAATCGTAGCGCTGAACCCCGGGCAATATACCGACCTGCGTGTCCAGGCACTCACCGGCGGCGTTGTAGAGACGTACAGTGTATGATCCGGCGTTGGCTACGTCCTTCCACGAAATTACTTTTTTAGCCCAAGATGGCTGAGACACTTGGGGAAGCGGAGTGCCTCCAGCAAAAGCGTCTGACATTTCCGAATAAGGCCCGTCAATGTCGCCCATGCCCTGAATGCTCATTCGCAAAGCAAGCCCCGGGTAATAAGCCAACACAATTTGAATAGTGACAGACATATCATATGTGTCAATATCTCCGACTTCCAATTCTTCACTTGTTATAATGTCGCCAACGGTAAAATACATACGATAACCTGTAGCATTGGCAACTTTTACCCAAGTAATAGACGTGTCGTTCCAAACTGGCTTTGCTACTTGTGCTATTGGCATGCTTTTTACCCCCTCAATCGCTCGGTTCTCCCGCCTGATAAGTAATCGCGTTGGCCTCATATTCATCAGTGCTATCTGTTGAAGTTGTAATGCTGTTTAGGGCAGTTATGACTTCGTTGAGCTTATAAATTATCTCGTCAAAATTCTGCCTTAGTTGCGACGGTGCTTTATCGTCTATTTTGCGGATCTCATTTGGAAGTGTAATTTTGGAAATTGACATTATAAATTCCCCCTAACGCTGGATTGATCAATCAATTCGTATTCCAGCTTCACACTGCGGACTTCAAAAGGCCCGGCCTGGTCATGCTGAATACGCAATCCAATGTAACGCCATTTGTCCGAAGTGGGCCTGACTGCATATTTGCGCACAACGCCACTGGCTTTTGTCGCGGGCAACTCAACCAGTTCAGCTTCATCCTTTGATACATAAACATCCGCCCATGTTGCCTGGTCTTTTCCGTGTTCAACATAAATGTTGCGTGATCTTTTCAGTTTATCGGCCTCTCCGCAATCGAGTGTGGGCGGGTCGAAATACGCCACTATGTTAAGCCCGCAATCATCGTCTCCGATATCCTGCTGCAACACAAAACCGTCAACACAACTTCCTGAATATAACTTCATTCCGCTGGTGGTTGATATTTCTGCCCAACAAGATAGGTTCATGCTGTCCCACGGCCAAAACGCGCCGGTACTTATGTCGTAGACCAAAACCATATTGTTTGTTTCAGAAGAGTCAACCGGCAGAGAAAATAGCACCATACCGTTCCACGGGAACGCGACCGCCTGAGATAAGCAAACCTGATTCACAGTGCTCCACAATATCGGTATTCTATCCCGGCTTATATTTGTAGCAGTCGTGCCATCGAATTTGTATAATCCCTGTTCGGAAACGAAGTATATTATCGCATTGTCAGAGTCAAGGCAAGCTGCTCTCGGGCCTACGCAGCCAATACCAGGCACGACTTCAACCAAGGTATAAGTAGTCAAGTCATCACCACGGAATCGGTGAATAGACCTGTTCTTAAAGACATAAACTTCGCCGGATAGCGGAACCAGGCACCCGTCTGTTTCGCCCTTGCCCTGATTAACTGGCCAGTTATTTATCGGCGGCCAGCATTCGTATTCTGAACCATTCTCGGTAATGTCTGACCAGTAAATACGATCATCTCCGGCCATAACAAAGATTCTGCCCTTATTGGTAACCGGATATCTGAATTGGGAAGATACAAGGCCGTTGCTGTATTGGTAATCAGCCTTAATAACGTCCGGCCAGGTAAACGAAGCGGTAAAGGGCATTAAATTAACATAATCAAGCGTTGTCGGAGCATTTACTACGCCATTGGCGGCATCTGCTTTCCAGTCATCAACCGCGTCCTCGCCGGTCAAGGTTTTAAGTACGTTGTCGTCCTTGTCGTAGATAGTAACCGGGTGAGTTGCATCGATTATGAACGGATAGAGTAATTCAATCCTGCCGTTTAACATATAGGTTACGGTCTGCGCGTCGTCGCTGGTTAAATCCGTAACTGCATTAAGCCGTTCTGCTGAGAAAGTAAACGTTCCATTTACTTCGTCAAGCGTATAACCATCCTCATAGGTAAGAGCGTCATCACTGTTGCTGAATACGAAAAACTTACTTGACCCTGTACGAATCGGCTTGTGAAGCAGATTATAAGTAAGATAATCACTGGTGGTCGGAGTTTCGCGAGTGACTATGCGATAGTCATAAAGATCAGACACGCCCGAAGCAACGCCGGCAGTCGTATTAACCGAAGTCGCCACCGTAGTTATGCCTGTAGCTGTCCCGGCAGATATCGCAATATTCATAGCAGGATCGTCAGCAGTTGCAAATTTACAGGTTAAAACAATATTCGCACCTGTCCCGCTAATATAAAAACCCGCAGATATGTCGGAATCCAAAGCCAAAGCCGCGCGTATTTTAGCAGCAATTAACGTCGGGGTCGTGTCAGCAGTAGTCACGGCCACGGCCAACGTAACAGGAGATCCAGCCATATCGTCAGCAGTAACAACCACCGAAGCATCGCCGGCTACAGTTACGGCATCGCCGTCAGTAACAGCAGTTGTTTCAACTTGACCCGCGCCCGTTCCGTCCCATTTCCAAGGCGTGTCCACACCATTGAAAGCCATCAACTGATTTTTCCCGTCAACGTAAGCGGTTACAAACATAACTGGCGCGGTAGTATCCAGTCCGCCATTTATTGCTGTCATAATGCCGCTCGGAGGAGTGCAGCAATACACCGTGCCGCCCACCACAGCCACAAGATACTTCGTTGTGCCCAAATAAAACGGGAATAGTTCCTGCACTGGATTACTACTCCCTAATTCGGTACTATTTAATTTTTTTTGCCCACCCCGGGCGGATATCTTTCCTATTTGCCTGCTTATCATGTTCCGGCAATCTTTTAAGGATCCGGCAGGTAATTCGGTGTCGTCCACCTTGTCTATGTAACCCTGCGTATAGTCTGTTACCGGATATTTAAGCCAATCATCTGCCATTACGATCCACCACCTGACGATTGTGAAGCTTGCAAGGCCTGGAGATAGTCTTTGAGCGTCCATGGTTCCATTTCGCGAATGCGTTCCAAGGCAAACAATTGCTTAGCTGCATTGTATTCTCCTTGCTGCGACTTACCGCAAAGATAAGAAATGTATATGCCATGGTATTCTTCGGGTATCTCCGGCGTAGTAGGAGTATATGATTCCGGAGATGCTACGTATACGCAATGTGCCAGTTTTTTATAAAAATCTACTTTGACCGTTCCCGCCGTTTCTGCTCCCAGTCCCTGCAGGTATATATTGTCTTTGTCCATTTTCCAGCCTTTAGAGTACTTATCTGCAGGTTTTAACCTCCTTAACTGTACTTCAGCGCCCCCGGTAATGGTAGGAGTATAATAGACATTCAATATCCGGTGGGAAGTAATAAGGTCAGCGTCATTCGCAATAGTTATGCTGGCGGCCTTGGCAGTTACAGTCACAGCAATACCGCTTGTGGTTGTTAATATCTTGGCAACCGACGTAAGATCGTCCTGGCATAAGTTATACCGATCTACCCAGTCTGCCGCATCATATGATTCGTCACTTTGGGTCTCAGCCATGGAGATTATTTTTGATATCAACATTAAACCCACCTGCCTGTTCTAACCCTGCGCGGGCGACGTTCCTGCTTCCTGTCAAGATCATGCCACCTACCACGCTCTGTTTCGGCTTCCTGCTTCCAGTACATAGCCTCGTCAGTCAAACCTTTAGTATCTATCAGCACCTTTCCCTTGGCAAAGGCAATCAAGAACTCATCGGCATGTTCCAGGGTATGTGTATCTTCGTCGTCTACTAATACCGCGTCATTTTTGACATAAACCAGTTGCGCTGTATCTCCGGTGCTTGGGTTTGGGTATAAAATTACGTTGCTGCCGTCTTTTAGCCAGTAATAAGGAGTATTGTCTGCTGCCATTGAATCATCAGGTAGGTCTGCTTCCGGATATTTGCTCATTTGGTAGCCGCCAAAATATACGTCATTGACAATCAGGCAATCAGTCGGCAGGACTATCACTCCACCAGCAGCAATGGTTATGTTTTTCCTGGTTAATACCTGGGAATCAGCAGATAATTCCAGTAGACCTTTATTAATGTAGCGGCGAATATTGGACGTATATTCTCCGCCAACCGTTTCCATAACGGCTGCTATCAACTCGCCCAATGTCATTGACATTTACATCATCTCCTCGGCAAATCTCTTGAACACTCCACGTTGATCCCGGGCAATAGAGTTAATATCATTGGCTCTTTGCCTTTCCCGGGCATCTTCTATAGCCTGGTTGTAATCATCAATCTCTTTGATAATCTCTTTTAACGGCCTACGGTTTTGATCCCTTTGCGCTACCAGTTCAAGGGTACGCTGGTCAAGTTCATCCCAGGGGATAGACATGGCCTTGGTGTCAAAACCTAAGTTTCTGAGGCTGTGAACCTCGTACTGCTGGCTTTTATAGTTGAAACAGATAAACATTGACGGATCGTACTTCTCGATGGCTTCCGGTATCTTGCAAACGCTGGTTTCAACGAGTGTTAAATACTGTTTGGGGCGGATACGATCAAATATTTCATTTATTTTGGTTCTGTTCATATATATCCCTCCAATGGAAAAGCCGCCCCGAAGGACGGCTAATTAGTTTTGTGGTTAAAAATATTTCTTATAGATTTCTTTCCTGCGTGGACCAGATAAATCAGCGTATATCCGGGTCGTGTCAATCTTGGCATGGCCTAAAAGTGTTTGGATGCCTTCGAGCGGTGCGCCGTTATTTAACAGGTGCGTAGCGTAACTGTGCCTCATTATGTGCGGGTACATCGGCACGGTTATCTCTGCCCTTTTGGCGACCCTCTTGACCATGTATCGTATCATGTCGATTGACAACCTATGCGGCGCACGCTCCGTTACAAACAATGCTTCGTCATCATCTTCACGTTGCTCCAGGTATTTTTTTAACCAGATAACACACTTAACATTAAAAAATATTTCCCTATCCTTATCGCCTTTGCCGCGAACTATGCACGATCTATTCTCCCAGTTAATATCATGCCGGTTTAATTGATAAACCTCTCCTACCCGGCACCCCGTCGTATACAGAAACTCAATCAAAGCGTGCTCTTGTGGCGTGACACAAGCCTCTCTCAGCATTTCCATATCTTCTTCGCCAAGTGCTTTAGGTAAGTGTTGCCCTAATCTTGGTTCCCGCAACTTAGAGGCAGGGTTTTTGGTTATATAACCTTCGTCGCTTGCCCAGTGGAAAAAAGCTCGAATATAACGAATCCGCATACCCATGCTCGACGGTTTTAAGTGGCTGCCTTTTTCGATTAAATAGTTTTTTAGACCGAGCATTGTAATGTCCTCAATGTCAATATCACCAAAATGACGTATCAACATATTGGTTTGAATTTTGTACCCCTTTAACGTAGTTGCAGAATAACGCTCAATGGTCTTATCGGCATAATACAATGCCCATGCTTCCGATAAATACATGATATGATACCTCCCGCAAGATATTTTTGATTCCCGCAGATGAAATGAGCAGGCACAACGTCTGCGGGGACGTTGAGATCAAGGAGCAACCCCTGACCCTTACCTGCTCATATTGTATCATATCATGCCGCAAAATATAAGGTCAATTGGTAAAAATTATTCAATCTCGCTACTCAGATAGTTGCAGAATAGGATCGGGTGGAATATTAGATGTCACCCATTTACCATCAACTAAGAATGCTTCTTGCCCATCCCCAACATTAGCGATTTCAGTTGTAGAATTTATAGGAACCGTTTCATTTTTATCTAGTTCCCGATTACCAATATATCGCATACTCTCATTATAAAAATAAACTCGCACTACGAAATCCTCCTTGCTTGTGGAAATACAACATCTATATAATCAAGTCTGCCAAGTGCGGTTACGGCACCTGGAGATCCCATCGTGCAAACATCGCCGTGACCTATCGTACCAGTAGGGATATTGGTATTTAATGTATCTTGCCACAAAACTGTACTGGAATTATCGGCAAAAAGCGTGAATGTTACTAAGGTTGCGTTTGTATTTAATTCGATAACTAATCTATACCAAGTGCCAGGAGATAATGAGTAATTACTGCCAGTTGTTGACGCCGCACTCCCTTTGGCTGTTTGTCCTGTTAAAACTCCATCTGCAATTTTACAATAAGCTCCATCAGTTGGAGCAGTAATATTAAGCGTGGTGTGGAATCCCATTCTGCGAGTAATATCAGTTAAAGTCGCTTCCGTTTTAAATATTATTGTGGTTTTTTCGCCACCGCCCAATATAATACCGAAAACATCACACATAAGGCCAAACCCTGAATTTGCAGACGTTGATGACTTGTGAATACCGACCCCTGGATGGGTTAACTCAGGCCCAGCCCCAAAAGCACCAGTGCTTATAGCTACAAGATTCCACACTGATTGAGTTGCCGTAGATCTTTGCAGTAAATCCGTACTAATTTTATACTCAGCGAAACTTGGATTATTTAAATTGCCCACGCTTATACCCCCTCACAAACAAGCAACGTTTTACCCGCCACTGAACTTATTGCGGTAATTGCTCCCAGACTAAGATTACCGCCAACAGATGACATTTCAAAACATCCACCGTATGGGTTTAACCGAACACCTTGATTAAGCACAGCAGTACCCGTCTGTAAATAAATCACGGTATCACTGTCATTTATAAATCTTGCATATTTACGAGCAGCGTTTGCGGATAATACTGCCGTACTTGCAACCCCTACTGATACCACTGTGTTTTGTGGCGTTATACTTCCAGATAGCGTAACAGTGAGAGTCCCCGCAAGTTTATTCCATATGCCCTTCAACAATGCAATTACACTAAATGGTGTAGCGTCTCCTGCTGTTGCGGCTGCATCTGCTTTTGCACCAAGAGATACATCGTCACCATCAGCAATAGAAACAGCATTTTCACCTGTTTCCTGAGATATACCCATCTTTGAATAGTTGGGTTCAATAATATACTCTGTGCCAGCAGGAACAGGTTCACCAGCATCGCCGCCTGTAAATGAAAGCGGTTCAGCCGATAAAGGCAAATTGCCAGCAGTAAAGGTTTCGCTCGCCGAGAACTTATCAGCTATGCCCACGGCGTTATTAATAAGGGTAACAACACTGCCAGCAGCTAATGCCCTAGCTGCGCCTTCTCCAGTGAGATTGCAGGTAATTGTCAAGGTTTTTGCCTCAGTGTCTAAAGTGGCTACATCATCACCAGTTGTAGCCGCCCCAGCCACCATTACAAGTTCATATCCAGCACCAGCCGCACCAGCGAGTGAACCTTGACAGGCAATGCTTATCTGACCTTCTGCGCCTTCGCCGGAACCAGCCGTTATCACAGCGTTTGTAGGGGCTATTGTTGCAGGGAAGTTGACTTGACTACCAACACATGAAGAAATTTTACGGATGTATTCTACTCCGTTAATAGCAAACTTAATCTCTTTTCCAACCAGCGCATTTGATTCAAAGTCTTTGGTGGCATCAACCAGGTAAGTTGTACCTCCACTGTCTGCCGTTCCTGATATTTTGTTTACTCCGGCAAGAATTGACGCTAACAATGTTTCTATCCCATCAGTATTTAGATCAACACTATCAGCTTCTAATTTTATATTGCCGGTATTATCGGCTATAGCCTTTAACCAAGCCAATAAAGTATTGGCGGCAGGAGCGGCTACAGCCTCACCCATGCCTTTTATGGCAACTTGTTTGCTAAAAGTGCCATCCCCATTATCCTTGTATACCTCTTTATCTCCGTAAGTATTGAAAGGTAAAGTTTTGTCTGCCATTTTTGTTATTTCCCTCCTTCAATTTCATACATAATAAAAGCAAAGGAGGGGAATAATCCCCTCCGATTCCTTTCGTTAAATTTACAGTCCTATCGCCATGACGCGAGTAGTTACCGCAGACAGATTCGTCCCAGCCGGGACTTCTGCCGATGGGTTGTAGACAACTTCAACGTCGTCGCCGTCGGTTAATGCGCCGAAGTTTACCGTATTGTAGGTTACGTCAACAATGCCGGTAGCCGCCAGATAAGCAGCGTTTTTGCTGATGCTCAACACATTTGCTTCTACACCGGTTGCCAAGGCATTCGGGAGAGCAATTTTTGAGCCAAGACCAGCTGCAATTTTGAGCCCGTCGTCGCAGACATGATCTACAACAACATTCGTGACGGTAGTAAACGGTTTGAGCCCGTATTTATACCGATATTTGGTGTTGGCTACCGCTTTATTAGCGGCTGTGCTGGTAATCGTAATGTCTTCAGTCTGAGCCACGCCATTAAACGTGCCGGTAACGGTGAACTTCATTGCACCTTCGTAAAGGTTAAGAGCACCCCCGGAATCGTTGTGAACGGCGATACATACGTTTCTGCTAACATCAGGGCTTGTGAGCGCCCCTTTGGTATAGGCTCCGGCTGCAACTGCGGCCTCAGCAGATACCGCTGCTCCATTTGTGGGCAAGGCGGCTTGATCTGCGTCTGAATGATCAGTATTGGCCGATCCTTTCAGATCAGATACACTCATAAGGGCTTTGCCGGTGGGGCCAATGCCGCCTAACGCCAGCAGTTTTTCGCCGGTGAGATCATACTCGAAACGATATTTGCTTTTCGCCATTGCTTCCAGGAAGTTAATAACGCTGAGCCCTAGCATTTCAGGGGTTAAAGACTCCCCGCCGGTGGCATAAGCGCTATCCAGCGTAACATCGGCAAAAACTGCGAACTGGCCTAATATTTTATCTCTTTTCTTGACGCTAATTGTGACCGTCATTTTAACGCTCACCATCCTTTCTGATTAATAAGGGGAAGGGGGCGGTTAAGCCCCTTTTAATTAAGCGCCCTGAATCCCTGCCGCCCTGAATTGGCCTCTGGGACGTTGACAACCAATATCGCAGAAGCGGATTAGCTCAGCTCCCCATGCAGGTTTTCCAGC
>Ga0172381_10006905_pt1 | contig 11313 bp, 15 predicted proteins | sample Leawel6488metaG_FD_119754 | JGI IMG/M metagenome (GOLD analysis project Ga0172381, IMG submission 119754) | Leachate microbial communities from a municipal landfill in Southern Ontario, Canada - Leachate well 64-88 metaG | ecosystem: Engineered > Solid waste > Landfill > Unclassified | place... | reverse complement strand
GCTCGCTGACACGAACTATGCCGATTTCACCAAGGATCTGGTGCTGAACTACGACGATATCGACGACACCGTCGATCTCCGGGTGCGCCGGACGACCGCGACGACGCACAACCAACCGCCGGTGTACGTCAGGCACCTTGCCCTGACGCCGCGGGTGGAGGTGGGGTGAGCATGCCCGCAGAAACCCCCAAAGACAGCCCGGTGCGGTATGAGCACGAATTCTGCAACGTCGCCAGCGGGGCGATCCACCTCTTCCCGTCGACCGCGCGGCGGGTCCGGGGAGCGATGCAACTGGTCAAATGTGTCGACGACGAGGGAATCCAGCGGCTCGACGCGGTGATTGCCGCCGACGACATCTACGGCGTCGCTACCGTGTATGCAGACTGTGTCGGAAAACTAGATGCGGCGCTCCTGGTGTTCGATCAGGTGCCGGTTCTGTACAACGAAACCCTCGATGGGCTGGTGAAAGACAGTGCTGCCCTTGCACGGCGTCTTCGGGCATCGCTCGACGGCAAGGTTCGGGGGTACCACGACTACACCCGGCCCATTTTCAAGGGCTCTCGGACGTAGAGCCATTCCGCCACCTTTATATCCTTTTTACCCACATCTCCGTGCATGGAAATGTCGTTGATGGACCGGGTGTTCCGGGAACTCAAACGGGAGAACCACCGGGAACTTCTGGATATAGCGGCTACTCTGGATGAGCCGTTCCCTATCGTGTTTGCGGTACTCAATGCAATGGTGATGTCGGGGTATATCGGCGTCGAGGATGAGCGATACTACATCAAGTATGTGCTTGATCCCATTCCCGAGCCGATGAGCCCCGGTAAGATCCAGTACGGCGAGGTTCTTGCCATGCTACCCGCGGCGGATGAGCCGCTTCCGGACCAGTACATGAACCCAGACGTATCGGATGTTGTTCACCGGGACCAGGGAAGCACAGGAAGTTGCGTGGGACAGGCTACGGCCTATGGGCGTGACCTCGACCTGATCCGGCTGACCGGCCAGCGACCCGATGCCCAGGATCTCGGCCGGGTGCTGCGGAACATCGATTACAACGAGAACCTGTGGTACGATGTCTATTACCGGCAGTCGATGTCCGCGGAGTACGCCTATCGGATGTCCCGGATCGTCGGCAACGTGAAGTATCCATCGGGCTCGTACCTGTCGGCATCGCTACAGTCGCTGAAGACGAATGGCATCTGCCTGCACGACCAGTGGTGGAACCCGAAGAGCGGGCTCGAAGCATGGGGCTCCCCACACCCGGGCTACTTCGAAGATGTGGATGAGCATGCGGAAGAGACGGCCCCGAAGCATCGTATTTCGGGATATGCCGTCGTCGACACCTGGGGGGATGTATGCCGCGCAATCCACAAACACGGGTATGTGCTCGGTTCGATTCTGGTGTGGGACAATTACTGTTCGCAACCGACCGATCCGAAACTCCCGGAGCCGCGAGGATCGACGTGCGGAGCCCACGCCCTGTGTTTCATCGGGTATGACAAGGAAAACCTGTACTTCCTGCACTCGTGGTGGGGGGATAACGGCGACACGGAACCGACCTGGAACAAGATCGGGCACATTAGCCGGTCGTATTTCAACATGGGTTTCCTGGGCGGCTATGTCGTGCTGGACGAGGACGAGGCAGCGATTGCCTTTGCTCTGTACACTCTGGTGGAGATTCGGTGCAAGTCGTGGCCGGATGCCGAACTGCACGTTGCCGATGGACACCTGAAGAAATTGCCGGTCTCGATGATGATGAAGGTCGGGGAGACCTATCCTCTGGTTGTGTGGAGCCCGATGTACCGCGAGACGCGATTCGTGGAAGTATCCATCTCCGAGGGGACGACAGCCATCACGCTGACACCCAATGTCACTCCGGCGATGTACCTGCGGGCGGTTGTCGGAAAGGTATATAAGTCGCTCTCGCGTATCTTCGACTTGTTGCGAAACCGGACATGAGGAATGGCGATGAATGAAGCACTTGAATTACTAATGCAGATTCTTCCGATGCTCCTGACCGTTTTGATGGGCTATATCACGGCAAATGCGGCAGCGGGGTATTTTGCATGGAAAGACGTCATCACCCAACTTGCTGTGATCACGGCGGCTCTGAACGATGCGATGGCCTACCTCTGCGAAGCCCTGGTCGACGATCAGGTTACCGAAGAGGAGTTCCGGGTACTGTTTGACCGAACGGTTGTTATCATGGACGAATCCCAGAAACTCATTAAACAGATTGCCGCGACGGGATTCGGTTCGATTGTCTCCGGACTCTTCACGGGGTGTTTCCGGGAAGACTATCGGAAGGCCCTCGTTTCCCGGATTCCGTTGCATCTGGGGAGATAGGGGCCATGCCATCACCCCCTCTTTTGCTGACCGTCTCTGGTTTACGTCACCCGCCGGCAGTTCGGGCGTTGACGCCAGAGCAGAAGCGGTTGGCGAAACGGTGGTGGTATTTCAGAACAGCCATGACCAGCGCCGCCATCGCCTTGTTAATTAACGTAACATTGTGTGGAGTGTGGTGGCTTGGGCCGGGAAGATGAGAGTTCGGGATTCCGGGCGGATTTGCGGGAGATCGTCAGTACGCTGGGTCTGATCCGGGAAGAATTGGCAACGCTCCGTGCGGATATGGTATGGGTAAAGGGCATCACCGAAGGCGTATGCAATGACGTTGACGAATTGCAGGCATTTAAATGGAAATTGTACGGCATGTCTGCTGGAATTTCCCTTGGTGTCAGCATCGGCATGTATCTCTTGCGGGGCTGATTCGGTGGACGGGGTGCTTGAATTCGACGAAGAATTTTGCCAGATGCAAGAGTTAGTCGGCAACATTCGCTCCCTCTGTACAGAGATGAGTGAATGTATGCAAACATTTCGTCAGACGATGCATGATCGAAATCTGACACGTAGGCGATTCTAACAGTTCTCTTTTGGACAAAACCTTTATCTGGTGAGTCGTCAAAGTAACTCACATGGTAATCCTTAAACTCCTCCGGGAGACCCGGGATGGCAGTGTTGTTGTCGAGATCGAGTCGCCCGTTATCAGTGGGGCGTGGCAGGTCAATGGGGACACTGCGGCGTTCCACGACGAATTGGTGCGAGAATATCCGCATTTGAACTTCGCCTACTGCTACCGCGGGCGGTGGGAGATTCAGTATGCCCCCAGCGACGACAGCATGATCGAGATGGCAGAACTTGTCGCCCGGATCTCGCAGGAGGAAATTGCATACCACCTGAATGTGCTCCAGTACATTTCCAATCATCCGATTCCCAACCTCGCAGCCCCGGGGTCAGGAAGCGAACAGCCCCAGTAAGCGTATCGGCACATTCTGCCACACATCCGACACTTTTTTTCCACAATGGTTATATAGACGACACGTGTATCCTATACCATGGGAACGGAATCCCGCACCGGAAAGGCACCGGTGCGTGTGAGCGCACAGGATATCGAAATCTATCGTCTTGTCACCGAAGATGGGTTGAAACAAGACGAGATTGCAGAGCGGTTTGGCATATGTGAGGCGACCGTCAGCCGAACGGTAAAGCGGGTTCGAACCTACCTGAAAAACCTCCGGGAACTCCAACTTGACGACGGAGTTGCAACAGGACAGGTACCTGCAACGACCGGGGGTGATGGCCCCGGGCCAGCACAGGGATTGCAACTCATCCCCGGACCAGGGGGGAATATTCTGGATCAGGTCACCGATTTTGCAAAGGTCTCACAGGCAAGCGCGTCGGCAGGGATCGTCGTGGGCTGTGCGGTGGACTCGATCATCGAAGGGTTGACAAATCCGGATCTCCCCGACGAGGAAGGGTTGCGTAAAACGACAACAGGGTTTGCCGCCCTCGGGGGGTTCTTGTTCGGGTCGCTGCGATCCGTCCAGAAACTCCAGGTGAACCGACCCTCCCTGGACGAACCGAGGAGGAAATAAGACATGGTCGACACAAAGTGCATGAACGGACACACGTTCGATGTGACCTCGAAGATGATCGGTGTGACAAAATCCGGGTCATCGTTCAAAGCCACATGCCCGGTGTGCGGTGCCCCGGCCCAGTTGACCCACAAGAAGGTCATCGATCTCATGGGTCTAAAGGATAACAACGAAGCCCGAGCATTGAAAGCGAAGATGGTAAGCGAACTGCGAGGTAGCAGTGGCAATGCCGAAGAAGAGGCAGAGTCGGAGCCGGCGGCTGCCCCGCCGAGAGGAACCATGAGGCCAACAGGAATTATCGAGGAAGAACGGGATGAGGACGAGCAGGTCGATGCCCAAGACGACAGTGTGGGAATATATGGAGAGACGTCGTTAGCAGACGCTCTTACCCGGGGCGGTCTCCCGTCGTCCATGATGCAGGAGATTGCTGCGGTTGAGCGCCAGATCCGGGGACAGCAGGGATACTCGACGCCCCCGGCACCCGCTCCCCGGCAGCGGAAACGCCCGCAGATCGATGTGATGGGGCCAGCGGCAACCGCTCGCAGCAAAAACGATGTGCTCCGCGACACCGTGGATGCAACAAATCTTCCCGACACGGTCAAGCAGAAGGTGATTCGGTTCGTCGGGCTGAAACCCGATGGGCTGTCCCCGCACGAACTGTATTCGGTGCTGACGTACCTGGGAGTGGGCAACGCGCCGGCACTGGCTGTGGTCCGAGCATATGAGTTCGATCTCTCGATGCAGCAGCAAGAGATGGACCAGGAGCGACAGATTTTCAACATGCTGGGGGTACCGCTTCCCGACGGCGGTCGTGTGACGGGCGGAGACTTCCCCGGGATGGGGTCACCGTTTGCGTCACAGGGGGCGACCCCTCAGATGGGGGGTAACGGTGCGCCTAATCCCTTCCTCACACCTCCGCCACGCGCTTCTGGCGGGGTCGGAGGGGCACAGATGCCCAACGGGTCATCTGGAGGGAAGACCGACCCGCAAATCGACGTTATGTCGCTCCTCCCCCTCATGGGCCAATACCCCCAGGCGTTCCAACTCCTGATGGGGAACCCGGTGCTGATGCAGGCCGTCGCCCAGAACCCGGCGATGCTCTTCCAGATCATCCAGATGACCGGGGGAGCCCGGGCACAGGATGCCATGCCCAGCCAGCCCGCGGGAATAAGCCGCGAGGAAGTCCGGGCAATCGTCGGCGCGGAGATGGGCGAGATCAAAAAGATGCTGACGGATGTGGCCGGCGGTCGAAAAGAAGACGCGATAATGGAAGCGATGCGGGAGAACCAGAAGTTCATATTCGAGTTCATGAAGGGCCAGATCGCCCAGAGTGCCGCCCCGTCGAAGCGGGACGACCCGGTCGTTCAGCAGCAGACCCAGATCGTGTCGGCGCTCCTGAATAACCTCCTGGAACGCCAGAATCAGGACGGCACGGGGGTGATCCTTCAGGCACTGGACGAGTTAAAAAAAAATCAGACCGGAGTTGGTTCGGGCTCCCAGTCGATTGAAGGCATGAATTTGTTCCTCCGATACCAGGAACTTACAAACCAGATGGAAGAGACTCGCAGCCGGTTCCAGGACGAGAAGGAGAAGCGGGAGTCGTTGAAAGACATCGTGACGACCGCGGCGGAGACAATCGGGGACACAATCGCGGGTGTGATCCAGCAGGGCATCGGCGGCAGCGGCGGACTGCCCGGAAGTTCCCCGGCGGGAATTCCGGCACCCCGGCCCGCGACAACGGGTCGCATGCGCCCGCCGAGGGACCGCCCGGCCGTAGATCCGGGTGACGACGAGGTAGTCATGCCGGACAGAGCCGCGGCACCGGCTGCTCCCGGGGACGAGGAACCTGCGCCGGCACCGGCTGTGGCCGAGCCCGCGGGCGTGACAACTCTCCAGTGCCTGAAATGTGGGACGCCGATCTACGTTCCGGTGGACGCCAGTAAGGCCGAGTGCCCGGCGTGTCATGAAAAGTTCCGGATCGACCGGCCACCGGAATCCCACGTTCCTACGCCCCCGAGCATGGAAAAGAAGCGGAAGGGGAAGGGAAAGGCGGAGGGTGTGAGTTCCGCCCCCGCTCCATCTCCCGAGTCAATCGGAGAGCCCACACCAAGTGTCGTGGCATAGGGAGTGATGAGATGGAGAAGCAAGGGGTCATTACAACCATCATTCGGAAAGTGCTGAACACGTCGCTTCAGGAAGCGACGCCGGGGCAGTTGGTCGACGCAATCCGAACCAATGCGTCGCTTATGGGAAGCGCCTCGGAGCACATTGATCACTACGCAGGGTTCATCCCACCGATTGCAATGGGGATGGCCGAGCGACAACTGACCCGGGTGAATGCTACTCACGAAGGGGGGTTGATCGGACTGGTGATGGATTGGCTTGCAGCGGACCAGCCGGTGTATCACTCGCTACTATTAAATACCGAAGGTGGTAAAGAGTGGTTAGAGGCACAAGTAACCGAGATTCTGGAGGGATTCGGAATCCGGCTATAAGGGTGAAAACAATGGGATCGCTGCAAGATGTATTTGTAAGGGCGCTACCGGGACTCATCGGCACCGGCGTTGCTGTATTGGGCAGCAAGATGATCGATACCGTTGTTCCCCCGAAAAGTTCCAATCAACTTTTCCAGGAGTATTACAAGGCGGTGGAAGGCAGCAACCTCCCTCGCACAGTTGACGAAGCCGACCGTGTGCTGCACGGAGGCGTTGTTGCGCCGGCGGCGAGACCGATGGCTTCAAGGGAACCCCAGTCACCCATATCGGCATACAACGCCCCGGGTCGGAGCGACATGGCGGTGATGTCCGATAGCATCACCACGGCGATAGATTCCCTTCGCACTGCGAAAGATCACACGCGGTGTAGTCTGTGCAGGGCAACCCTGACCGAACTGGAGAAGGACGTTCAGGAGAAAACCGAGTTCATTCGCCAGTCGACGCGGATGTGGGAAGCCATGCAGGATCTCAAAGCGCAAGGGGTTCTTCCACAGGACGCAGCGTGGAGTGACTTTACCGAGGAACAGAAAAACAAGGTGAAAGCATATGCAGGTTAATGGCGGAAATGGACCAGTCGAGATCGACGATGGGATATATTGCTCGATTGCAATGGATGAGGCTCTGAATACCATGTGCCAGGGGAGCGAGGCGGCGTTCCGCGAGGTTGCGACCACGTTCTTCGGGTTCACGGACGACGATCTCAGTCGGATGTTCCCCATCGAATCCCGGTATCGGGATGTTCTGGAAGAGGGGCTGGTTGACGGTCGGTGCATGGACTATGCCGAGATGCGGATGTACGTTCTGGCGCTTGCCTGGAGCAAGATGAAAGACGACGGGTCGACTCCCCGCACGGCAATCAAGGATGCCTGGACCGACGTTCGGTTCATGTGCGAAGAGTATGGGGTGCGGTTGTAATGGGACCGGGTAGCCCCGAGCCGTCCCCCGAACTCTTCGACGAGTTAGAGGCCGAAGCGGAGAATGCATCGACAAACGGCGAGATCATCATCGTGGGGTCACCCGAGTGCCCTAACTGCGGTGCCGTGAAGAAACTCTTCGAAGAGGAGATGGGCGAGGCCGTGGTGCGGTACGTAGACATCGACACCCCTGAAGGGAAGCAGATCAATACCCTGTTCGATGGCATCGAGGCCGTGCCGTTCATCACCTACCACGACCGGGAGAAGCAGCGGTACACCAAGTGCGAACTGGTCCCGGAAGGAAACGACATGGAAGAGGCGATCTGGACGATTGTGTGCGACGTGAAGAATGCAGAGATGAATCGCACACTGCCTGTGGGGTAGTCCCGCCATGCCCGGCACGTCCATCCCGATCTCGCTCGCTGGCCGGATCGTCTGCGCTCAGGCGTTAGAAGCGACGATCCGGGAAATGGCCGCATCCCTTGCCCAGTACCGCCATGCCACCCCCGAGGACAGGACGGACTGGGAATGGGTACAGCAGCAGACAACCCTCATCACCTTGCTGACCGCTGATATGGAACACCTGCGCGATGACTAACCCGTTCAAGCGGATCGCCCTGACCAAAGTTGCCGACCCGCGGCTCAGGATTGTGATGGCGATGCTCCGGGCAGAGAACCCTGCCCGGCAATCTGAGATTTCGACCCAGACGAACCTCTCCCCACAACTGGTCGATTATCATCTCAAAGGACTGACCGCGGCAGGCGTGGTGGTGATCATCCCGGACGAGGAAACCGGAACCCGGTACTACGCGCTCCAGGAGCCATTCTATGACAAGACGTTCATGGAAGGCATGGCACAGGCATTGCTCCCCATTGCTCAGACGATCAGCACGTCGCTGGAGGTATCCGATGACCACGATCCGGTCTTGGTCATGAACGAGACCGTCCGCTACATGGTGAATGTGTTCCTCTGTACCGTCGGGCACGACGTATAGGCTCCAGTTCAAGCGGCCTGTGTGTCTGCGGGGCCGAATCAAAACTTTTTTGAGGAACCTATATAACCCCCCACGGGGAATATGGGTGTGAGGGAAGACGTAACATGGTCTCTACAAAGAAATTCGGCGGACTCCAGATCACCATCGGTGCTGGCGGTCTTCGGTTCAAGAAGAGGAAGAGCGACTTCAACATCGCGGTCGGCAAGTGCATGAAGGCATCCGGCGTGACCCCTGCGGGCAAGGGCCGGTACAGCAAGTCCTTCCAGAAGCAGTTCATCCAGTGTGTCGACCAGAACTCCCGCGGTGTCAAGCCGAGCGTCAAGGCTCGCTACGGCCTCTAAGCCGAACCCAGCGGATTGAACGTCACGGATTGAACAAACGGAACGGGTCGGGAACTCCCGACCCACCGTTATTAGCGAACAATTATAAAAAAAAGAATCTCTTCTTATCACATCAACAGGTCGAAGTCGATCTGATCGGTGTCCCCGTCAACAATGATATCGGCCCCGTACTTCGTTCGCATGGCCTGCACGACCTTCATGAACCCCGTGGCGGGATAGGCTTTCCCTTCCTCCTGGCGGAGCACATACCCTTGCGATGTCATGCTCAGATAGAACTGTGCAGCCATGCCGTCTCGCTTGTTTTCCTTGACGGCGATCTCATAGTCGTCCCAGATTCGCTCCGGGGTAGCCTGCCCCATCGAGATGAAGATCAGCGTAACGTCGGCACGTGACCCGGGCCGCTTCCGCTTCCCGAACGCCAGTTCGTATGCCACTTCGGTCACTTCGTCTCGACTGACCGTCCCCGAACTCCGGGACATCATCGACACACGCTGTGTGGTCCGTTTTGCAAGTTCTGCCTTGACCGCATTGGCAATCGCCGGGCCGAGGTCAATGGCAGTGCCGTCCCCGGCCCCTTCCACTCCCTCGACCACCTGGGGCGGTGTCTGTGACACCCGGATGTCGGTCAGATCGTAATCCCGAACGATGTCGTTGTCGATCCGCTGGATGGCTGTGTACAGGTCGATCTCGTTGCGCGACAGGGACATGGCGATCATCTCCAGCCGCTCGCCGTTCTCCTGACAGATGATCGTCGCCTCGGCAACGCTGACGTTGTACCGGGAGATGGCCGATACACAGGCCAATGCTATGAGTTTCCGGGCGACGGTGAGCGTGAGTTCTTCCCGGGTCTCGCCCCGTGCCTCGCGGGGTCGCAGGGGGATGATGGTCCCCAGGGCTTTCAGGCTTTCCGCTGCATCCATCGGCGCAAGTGCCGGCACGGGTGCTGTGGGGCGGAGCGTGTGGGTCTCGGTCGCGGTGAGTTCCCCTGCGAGGACTTCAACCTGATCGAAGTCGTCCGGCTGGACAACCCCGAAGGTTTTGAGGTCGATGCCCTTCAGATTCACGACGTGCATGAGCCGGTTGCTGGGCCGTTCGATGACTTCTGCCCGCACCGTGTCTCCTTTGCCGGTGGTGATGATCTGTCGTGCCCGGCTCTCCGCCGAGGACAGGGTCTTGTACACCCGGCCAAACTCCGCCCAGGTGCCGCTTGGGGCAAGCGTCTTGACGACGTACGTCGTCCCGCTATCAGGGGGTGTGGCGTACGGAGCGTCCGGATCAAACCCGGGCGGGAAGACGACCACTCGCTCGTTTTTCTTCTTCGTGTCAATGACCGATGTCCACGCGACATCGGGCTCCGCGAGCAACCCTTCCGCCCGGCGTGTCGCCTGATACTCTGACTTGTAACTCTTCTCGTAGAGGCGGGGCGATGTCCAGTTTTTCTGGAAGTACTGCACGGCGTACCGCTCGCTCCCGGCACCTTTCTGGATGCCTCGCTCGGCCGCGTCCTTCCCGATGGTGCGGCGGGGAGTGCCGCTCACATCGACTACGGTGCCGCCGGTGGGTGTAGGTTCCGGAGTCGGGGCGGTCGTGGTCTTGGATGGAGGGGCCTTTGTGCCGTTGTAGACGTCCCCGTAGAGGTGGACGATTTCTGCATACGCCCCGCGGGGATAGGCCGGGACCAGATACACCAGATCGTCTTCGTACGGGACAACTGCCTGATACACCCCACCTATGATCGCCTGATGGATCGGGGGCTCTTCATTCCCGGTACGGAGGTCGGTGAAGACATGCCGGGTCTTGTCATTCGGGCTGGGACCGATGTATACGAAGAAATCGCCACCGGCCACACGCTTTACGATGAGTCCGGGTTGCAGCAATTCGGGGGCGAGTTTCACCGTCTTCCGGCTGCGGAGTTCGGCCACGGTGTCGTCAACGGACTTGCCTGTGGCCGTAGCGCCCGGAGTGCTCGCCGGTGGGGCGTTGGCACGATACACAACATCCCCGGTCTTCGTGTTCCGAACGACGAATACCTGTCCCGATTTGATGTGCTGCTCATTTGCGATGGCGATGGCCGCGTCCCGGTCGGGCGTGGGCTTGTCCTCGGTTTCGTAGGGCTGCCCCTGAAGGTGGAGATACACCCGGTACATTGCCTGTGCGGCAGATTCCCGGAGTTTCTTAGCCTCCTCGCTCATCTGGAACTTTTTGTAGTTGGCATGCACCTCCTGCATCGCCACCGGGGCGCTGACGCCCGTGTGCAGGTTCCGCAACACGTACGCATGCCCGACGTCGGGATGTGCGGCCTGATGGTCAATGATCTTAAAAATCGCCCGGCTGGTTCCATCCCACACCGTTGTGTTTTTCTTGATAAGGGATTCTGTAATCGGAACCCAGTTTTCCCGGACTTCCAGAAGGTTATCCACATCCTCCTGGCTATACAATAGATTCCCCGCCATGATCGCAACCTAATAGGAAGAAGGTGAGAGGTATATTTATACCGTTTGCTCACGCCGCCTCTTGATCGGAGATGATTCCCATGTCGGCATCTGCCCATCCTGCTTGCCACAGTTGCTCCTGGTATGAGCCATGGGGGTGCGGGCAGTCGTCGAGGCGCTTTCCTTCATTCCGTGCGGTAT
>Ga0172381_10006904_pt1 | contig 11314 bp, 8 predicted proteins | sample Leawel6488metaG_FD_119754 | JGI IMG/M metagenome (GOLD analysis project Ga0172381, IMG submission 119754) | Leachate microbial communities from a municipal landfill in Southern Ontario, Canada - Leachate well 64-88 metaG | ecosystem: Engineered > Solid waste > Landfill > Unclassified | place... | reverse complement strand
TTAAAATTAACTTATTATATTTATTACTTAACCATTCTTTGGAAAAAGCGTTTGGTACAGATATTATTATTTTTTCATCTTCCTTAGAAATAATTTCCGTATTTTGAAACCACGTAGCAAAGTTTGCCTTTGAAATATGAAATTGCATTTGCGCTAACACCGATTGCCAAAGCTCTGTGTTGTTCATAACTATAATGGGATTATTTCTTTTAATACTATATTTTTCACTTTTATTTGCCAAATGTCAAACAAAAACAAAATATACACACATGTTATTAACATGTGGATAACATGTGTTTTTATTTTAGCACAGACGCACAATGTAATAAATATTTTTCGGCAAATATTTTAGGTTGACGGAATGTCATTTTTGAATTATACTAACTATATTATATTAACCAAAAAATTAAAATCAATACATAAATATTATGAGTTTTACATATAATCCAAAAAAGAAAAAAAGAGCAAGGACTCACGGGTTTTTAAAGAGAAAAAAGACCGCTACAGGCAAACAGGTTATGCAGAACAGAAGAAGAAAAGGACGGGCAAAAATCGCTTTATAAATGTTGGTTAAAAACGGCAAAATAAGTAAAAAGAGAGATTTTGACAATATTTTTAAAAAAGGAAAAAGCGCCAGTGGTGCTTTTCTGATTTTAAAGTTTATTAAAAATAACCTTGAAATAAATCGTTTTGCTTTTATTGTAAGCAAAAAAGTCTCCCCAAAAGCCGTTGTCAGAAATAAAATCAGGCGCAGGTTATCAGAAACAACTAAAAAGTTTAAAAATGGGGCGACAGGACTGGATATTATTTTTCTCGTGTTGCCCACCGCAAGAGAAAAAAGCTTTTTAGAAACAAAAGAAGAGGCAATAAAGCTGTTGAATAAAATAGGGCTGACGGAATAAAGTCAAATTATTTTTATGGATATTTTTAATATTATTTTTTATAAGCCGCTATTTAATTCTCTTGTATTCCTTTGTAATACTATTCCCGGTCATGACTTTGGAATAGCTGTTATATCTTTAACACTAATAATAAAAACTCTACTTGTCCCCCTTTCGGTTAAGTCTGTTAAATCTCAAAGAGAGCTTCAAGATTTGCAGCCAAAGATAAAAGAAATCCAGGATAAATATAAAAACGACAAAGAACAGCAAGCCAAAGAGGTCTTGGAAATTTATAAGACAAAGAAAATAAATCCGTTTGGGGGAGTTTTTCTTGCCCTGATACAGCTGCCGGTTTTGATAGCACTTTATTATGTTTTTAGAAACGGACTGAACTCAAGCGAGCTTGTTAATTTATACGGTTTTATCACAGGACCGACTAATGTAAACACCCTTTTCTTAAACATTTTTGACTTAACAAAGCCAAATTTATTTTTTGCCATAATAGCCGGTATTTGCCAGTTTTTTCAGACAAAGATGATGCTTCCAAAACAAAAAGCGTCGAGTTCAGACAAAGGAGCAGATTTTACAAGGGCAATGCAAATTCAAACAACATATTTTTTGCCGGTTTTTACCGTTATTATACTTTTGAGCTTGCCATCAGCCTTGGGGCTATATTGGATAGTTGGAGGTCTTTTTTCTACGGTTCAGCAATATTACATACTTAAAAAAATAAAGAATACCTAAACAAAAATAAAATGTTAGACCAAAACGATACACAAAAAATTAAAGAAACGGTTACGGCTTTTTTAGATAAAGCAACACTGTCTCCAATCAGTATAGATATTAATTTTTCTGAATCAGACAGCGAGGATAGCCTGGAAAAAAAAGATTTAGTTAATCTGAATATAAAGTTGAGCGAACCACAAATTTTAATAGGAGAAAGGGGGCAAACTCTTTTTGAAATGCAGCGACTTTTAAAAATAATTCTTAATAAAAAACTGCAAAAAAACTTTTATTTAAACTTGGATATTAATGACTATAAAAGCAAAAAGGTAGAATATCTAAAAGAGATAGCTAAAGATTTGGCAAATGAGGTGTCTATAACCAAAAAAGAAAAAGTGCTTATTCCAATGTCGTCCTACGAGAGAAGGATTATTCATGGGGAACTATCTCAAAGACAAGATGTGGTCACAGAGAGCTGCGGAAACGGATTTGACCGGCATATAGTTATTAAACCAAAATAAATAATATTCTGTTATATCAAAAAATCGGCAATTGCCGATTTTTTTATGCGTATGCACTTACTTACTTTGTATAGGAATTATTAATATGTAATTTGGTTTATATCCGGACGTTCTGATGGCGTCCCATTTTACCTGCTGAGGACCATCTTTGTTAACTTCATCTTTTGTTGGAAATGCCTGGCAATAAGAGGCTATAAGCCCCCCCTCTTCTGATGGAGCCTCATATAGTAGTAAGACAATATAATTACCATCAATTTTTATAGAGCTGATGCTTTCACCTTCCAATGTCGGACACTGCCGCTGAGTGCATTTTCCGTTGTCGTCCCATTTTACACAAACTCGGTCGGGCTCCGGTACTGTGCAGTTAGAGCTTCCGGTTGTTCCTGTAAACTTTAAATTACTGAGTTTAACCTCATAAAGACCGCCAATGTCTGACTGAGTCAATTTTAAATACCCGCCGTCTTTGTTGGCTTCTTTGCCGGAAACCATATTAAACGATTCTCGGTAAAGGGTAACTGACCCTCCTCCACTTGGAGAAAAATCATAAACATAAATAGACGCCGAAGCAGCGGTTATGTCAACGGATTGGCATCCGGAATTGTTTGGATCAACATATTGGCATTTTCCCCAATAGTTGGGGTTATCATATAAAATTGAAATAAAATAAACATCTCCATCGGAATTCTGTGTAATTTTAACGCCGTTTGTCTTGTTTTTTAAGTCCCCCAGGTCATAGGTACTTGACGTATATGTTTTTGGGGTATCAGAGCATCCTCCTGCTTTATAAAAACTGACTCCATAGGTTGTGCTATTCACGACAGGGTTGTCAATTTTTTCAAGAGGATTTATTTTAAAAGTAGCAAGACTCGGGTTGATTGTGATAATAATCAAATATGCTAAAAGCAAAATAAGCAGACCGGATATGGCTCCTGAAATTCTGTCTTTTGCTATTTCTAAGGCGCCAGGCACAGCCGGAGCTACAAAATAAAAAATACTTGAAACAACAAGAGTTAATAGGGCAACTGCAATTCCGATGGCTATCCCAAAGTCAAAAATATAAGCTAAATATTCTGCCAAACCAGAGCTATCGGTCACAGTAGTCCCAGTGGCTGTCTGCGGATATGTTATCTCCAAAGCAGAGATTGCAGATGGAAGTGCAATAAAAAAACAACAAAATAAAATTATAGAAATTTTAAAAAGGATATTTTTTTTCATAATATTATTTTGCAGGAATTATATATATATTTTGTATGCTTCCGCCTGTTGCTGTAAGTTCGGTGCTTTTTAAATTAACAACGTCCTGAAAAAAAACTTGGCACGATGAACCGGCCCATAAAACTAATACATAGTTTCCTTTTACCTTTACAGAACCGGATCTCTGCTGAAAAGTTTGGTATAATTGCTTATATCTGCTGGGTCTTTCTATGCCCGTATAATTAAGCGTTAATGATCCTGAATTTCCAGACCAATTTTCGCCAATCGTTTTTGCATCAAGGGAATATTTAGCAGCTCTGGAACCCTTTCCCCACCCGAATGGCTCGCTGTAAAAATCTATTCCCTGACCAGAAGTCAAATATTTTTTATCATTCCAATAAAAAACCGTTGTTGAAGCCGAAACAGCGACATCATTGAAACACTCAATTTCTTTACTCGCGTCTTTTGAAAATAATGGCTGTGTACAGTTTCCTGCAGCAGTAGGATCATCTTTACTATGGAAGATAACTCCGTAGTGTAAATCCTCTGATAAGTCATTAACGATTCTGATAGATTTTATTTTGTTTTTGAACGTGCTGCCCACAACGCTGCTTATGGCGTTTGCTTCTGACATATAGCCTGAGCACATATCTCCACTGCACCCCTCCAAGCAATAGTAAATTCCTGGTGCCTCGGTAGAAGTTTTGAAGGATCCTGCGCCAGACAAGCTTTCAGTCTGTCCGCATTTTTTTCTCACAACTGTTACTCCTCCATAATTATCATCGTTTCCCTTAAAGTTTGCCTTTGGAAATTTCCAGATTAAGAGGACGTCACTACCTGAGCATCTGTAAGCTAAAGTTCTGTATCCGTTAGGTATGTCTGAGGTATCGGATTCTGATCCCGGCGCTGCTTGGTAGTTTGGTCCGTTGGTATAAAATAATCCATCTCCGGTAGGCAACTCGGTTAATGTCGGGGTTATTATTGCCATGTTAATTGTTCGTAAAATTGCCACGGCCGCCACTGTTAAAACCAATCCCAAAATTGCGCTCCTCATTCTATCTTTTGCCTCACCAGCCATAGAAGGGCTGGCAGCGGCTAATATTAACTGGACAGCTCCAATGGCAAAAGAAATTATGGCTATCACCCCGGCTATATATGTGACGAATGTAAAAATATAAATGACGTAAGACGGTAAGTCTCCTTCGGTTGGGGGGTTAATTCCAAGGTTAGGATAATTTGGAATTTCTAAGGCAAAAGCAAAAGAACTGTTTAAAAATAACAGGCATATGCAGCAAAATAAAATTAAAATTTTGTTTTTCTTCTTTAGCACAAAATTAAGATTTAATTGGAATTATATCTACGTATTCAAGCAGATTTCCAGGCTGTACATAATCGTAAGCATCTAAATTTTCTACATCTTCAATAAAGGTCTGGCAATAAAGTTTTTTAGTTTTATTACCTTTTTCATCTTTTATATAACTATAGAGACCAACAATATAGTCACCTTTTACTCTTATAGATCCTGGGCAATCTTGGAATGTTGAACAAGGGCAACACATTCCATATAGAACATAATCTTCATCGTCATCATTTGTGCTGTTGCAAGATGGATAATCTTCTTCTGAATCACAATAAAGTGCTTCTTCACTCTCCACTCCAGAAAAGTCAAATATCATTTTATTAGCAGCTCCCTTTAAAACATTGCTGCCGGCATTTTTTATGTCTTTTTGAGTAGCACTAAGCTCACCAGACTGGACATCTGCGTCCCAGCCGTATGTTTCGCTGTAAAAAGTAATACCGTCACCCGATGAGTCCGGATCAACTTTATTCCAAAGAAAAATGTCTGCAGAAAAAGCAGCAACATCAACCCCCTGACAAATAGAACTGTTGGTTGATACAATCGGGTCTGTACATTCTCCTGCGTTTGCTACGCCAACCTCTTTATGAAGAATTATTCCATAATATGTGTCGTCATCAGTGTTGTTAACAAGTCTTACGCCTTTTATGTTTCCTTTAAATGGAGTGGCAATTTCTTCCTGGCTTGATAAATTAACATCCGACATATAACCAGAGCACATATTTCCACTACATCCTCCTAGGCAATAATACACTCCAGTGGTTTCATACGCCCACCTAAAAGATTTGGCGCTACTGATTGATACGCTATTTGATGCGCTATTCCCGCAGGGAATCCTTTGGGTGATAGCCCCGTTATCGTACTCTTGATTCTCTTTGTTAAAAAGCCAAACAAGTAAAGCTGGTCCGGAACTGCATCTGTAATATAGCGTTCCATATCCGACAGGAACATTAGATATGTTTGCAGATTCCGTGGCAGTCCTATATTTTGACCCGTTGGTCAAAAATACTCCATCTGCTTCTGGCAGTGCTGTTAAGGTCGGACTTATTATGGCGCTGTTGATTGATTGCAGAATTACAACTGCAGACACAGTTAAAATTAATCCTAAAATTGCTCCCCTTATTCTTTCTTTTGCCTCGCTGACCATTGATGGATCTGACGCAGCCAATATCAACTGGACAGCTCCAATAGCTAAGGAAATTACAGCCACAACGCCGGCTATATATGTGGCCAGTCCAAAAATATAACTGACATAATCTGGCAGTTTACTGCTATTATCAATTGCCGGCAAACCTAGTATGTTTGGATAATGACCATGCCAATCAATTTCTAAAGCAAAAACCGTCTGCCCAAAAGAAAACAAAAATGAGGCAAAAATTATTGAAAAAAGCAAAGGTTTGTAAATATTTTTTTTCATAGAAATTATTTTATTGCGATGATTTTTCTCTGGTTTCACAACAAAACCAATTATCCATTAACGGACTTGAACTTCCACCGACAATTCCCAGTTCTTTTCCATAACAATAGGATGCGGTAGCTGCTCCGTTTAGAATCGTTTTATTGTCCCCGTTTACAATAGGAGAAATAATTTCATCTTCCACCCTGGTACAGCTTAATAGTTGAGTATAAACATCTCCATAATTATTTTGAGTAGTACTACATTGGTTAGTTTCTTGTCTAGAATAATTTAATTCTTTAACAACATCACTTCTTATCCCCTTGATTGTAAATTCTAAAAACGTTTTTGTGGCACTGGAAATTTGGCCATAGTAGTAAGCAATTCCCGCTCCTCCTGCACAGCTTCCTCCATTCAAATAATCAATCATCTTTTGACAAGGCTGTCCTCCGCAAGATGATCTTGTACACCACTTTTTAACAGTTGTCGAGCCATCGTCATTGGTTATGGTTTGTTCATGGTATATGCATTTGGTTTGACATAAAGCTGTCCCATCACTACATTTGCTTGTACACTCACAGTATCCTGTTTCTTTTCCAATTATAGTCATATAACTTACCATGCTTTGAATTTTTTGGGTGATACTATTTATGTTATTTAAAAATTCTTGTCCCCAAGCTTCAGCATCATCTACCGTTTTTCCAACAGGGACTTCCCTTGATTGCAAACATATTCGTTCTTCTCCAACAGCAGTTCTTTTTTGGGCGGCTTCTTTTGTCCACCATGTGGTATTACAATAAAAAGTTAAAGGATCATCGTCATATGTAAAATCGTCGCAAGTTCCGCTACATACTCTGTATTCTCCGCTTGCCATTCCTCCGCTGCCTGATGAGCCGGAGCTGGAAGAACTACTGCTTCCGTAAGTACACACTCCGCCAACACAACTTCCTCCGTCAGGGCAATATGTTGATTTGCTCGGATCGGTTGTCTGACAAGTGCTGCTTCCCCCGCTACTGGAACTGGATGACGAGCTTGATGAGCTACCAGAAGAACTGCTGGAGCTTGATGAAAAATAATAATTACTCCCTACAAAATCGCAAGGGCAGTCTGGACACTTTGAGCTTGCCGGGCATTTGGTTGTTTCTGGATACAAGGTTATACAAGTTGTTGTTTTATCATCTTTAGTTGATGAAGTGGAATTGTCAGATAAAGTTATTGATTTGTTTGGATTTGTGCAGAGCTGATAGCCGGGATGTTGGTAAATATATGAAGCGGTGTATTTACCTTGCAAAGATTGCGAAGGAATCAAGCAGTCAGGATATCCGGAATATTGATCAGAACAATATTGGCAACGAGCCGCAGATTCTATGCATTCCCTTTTTTGGGTTTCATCCCCAGCTTTTCCGCAATCCTTAAGTTTGTCAAAGTTTACTAAACATTTACCCGCATTGGATAGTATACAAGCAGAATTGGCTTGGCATTTATTTAAACAAGTGGCTCTCTCTGTTGCATCGCATAATAAATTACAGCCATCTACACATTTTTGCTTACAGGTCATAAAACACTGTTTAAATGTTGAAAATGAACTTGCTCCGGACGTACAAGAGCGGTTGTAAAAACATTCATTGTATGCGGCGGTTTGTTCGGCTAAACAGGTTGCCTTTTTGCTTGCGTTAGTTATTTTACTGCAGTCTTTAACATTTTGATAACAATTAAAATCTTTGCTTTGGTTTCCAGGACACATCTTTTGACACTGACTATAACAGGTGGAATTATTGTACTGGAATCCTTTACAATATTTTGCAGGGTTGACTAATTTATTTATATCCGGATCCGTGTAGCTTTGTTTTACTATGATTCTAGTTTTTGTTTTATCGGTGCCTTCATATGTTTTTAGAAAGTCCACATAAGAATCTGCCAAATAACATTTTCCCAGTTCTGTTTCAGCTTTTTGTACAGCCTCTAAGTCTATGGCAACCTTTTTTTTGATTTCTTCCAATTTTCCTTGTAAATAAGCAAGCTGGTCTATCAGCCTCAATTTATACCAAGGACTGCTGGTTAGGAGACATTGTTTCCTTTTATTTTCACAAAGGGACAATTTTGATAGACAAGTATTTCTGTCTTTGGAGCAGTTGGAATAATTGCTGTTGTCCGGATCACACACGGAACATTTTATGGTGCAGAGAGCGCATCCGCCGGATTTAATTATAGATACTTCTTTTCCGTCTACTTTTGGAGACGGCAGAGTTTCAACTACCTGTTTTATTGCCTCAAAATTATTATTATATTCTGATTTAAATTCATCGAGCCCGACAAATTCTCTTTCTGTGACGCTGCACTCAGGAGTTTTTGACGGAGCTTGAGTACTTGTGCTTTTTGCTCCGGTATGGATGGGTTTAAGACCGGTAGTATTTCCGCATAGGTACGGCAAACAAATAGGTCCATGGTCAATTTTTTCTTTGTATCCGACGGGACAGCGGTCGCACTTGCTCGCGCTGCAAACGCAGGCGCTGTTGCAGCCGTCTTTGCACTTGCTTCCCGACACCGTGCAGTGGGCAGCTGTACATTTTTTGTCTATACAATATCCGTCAGCACTGGTTGTTGCTGTTAACTGCGCAAAGTAAGTATCTTGCCCAGCACTGACGCCTCCGCTAGAACTGCTTGACGATGAAGATGACGATGAAGAGCTGGATGAACCGCTTCCCCCGCTACTGGAACTGGATGACGAACTTGAGCTCCCGGAACCTCCCGAGATAGTTCCGCAGTTGCAAGCCTTCATTAATTCTACTATTTTGTCTGATAATTTTTTGACCAGTTGGGCTTTATTTTCAGCGGCTTGGCTTAATTTTAAAACGCAGTCTACTCTGTCATGTTCTAAATATGTTGGACCGATAATTTTTTGTTTGTCATCGGTCGTTATCATATCTCCGTCAATCGGGTCTCCATTATCGTCATAATCATAACAAGCCATTGTACGGGATAACAAATCTTCTGTCAGTCTTCCAATTGGTATTTCGTTATAGGTTTTGATGTTTAAGGACGGCGAAGATGACGGATTCAAAGTATTTGCTATATACGTAAGGGGGGCTAATCCCTTTAAATCAAAAGCAACCAAGTTGGGGTTTATGGTGTAGGCAATCAAATAGGCGCAGGTTGTCAAAAGCAGTCCTGCTAATCCTGCCTTTATCCATTCCTTTCCCTCGCTGGCAAACTTCCCTTTTGTAAAATCCACAAGATAGTAAATTCCTCCGATGGCAATAGTAATTGCCGCTAAAAAAACAACTATATAAATTCCCAAATTAAAAAGATATTTTGCATATTCGGGAAGAGTTGAGCCGCTGTCTACAGACATTCCAAAAATAGAAGGGTATTTTATTTCAAGCGCTGATGCAAAATTAGCGCTCAATAAAAGCGTTATAAACAGAAATAAAAATAAAAATGATTTAAAATTCATTTATCCTTTTAATTCTTGGTAAACTAAAATTACCCAAGATGGAGAAACAGATCCCAAGACAGGCACTAGTTCTACTATTGCTGCTGTGGCAAATCTGCGTATTCCTTTTTTGACTATCCTTTCATTTAATTCCCCGCTTCTAAACCACATCCATCCGCCAATCAGCATCATTCCTAAAACATCCAGTATCCCGTAGTCGTCAACACCCATCCATGATAGAAAGAAAAGTGCTATTCCAATTCCATCTAAAATTCCGGCTATGCATAGCATTAAAATTCCCTCGGGTCCGGTTAATTGCCCAGAGGTATCCTGTTGTTCCTGTTGCGGATTGTCCTCGTCTTCTTCTGCCATTATTTGTTTTCAGAAGCGTTTAAATTTCTTCTTGCCTCTTTAATTTTTAAGACTTCTTCCGGTGATGTTGTAATAATTTCATTCTCTGTTTGGCTGGCGACAACGGCTAATGCAACGTGTTTTTTTCCGGCAAAGAATAACCCTTCTCCAACTGCCGCCTCAAGCAGCAGATATTTTTCTTGTTCTGTTAAGTTAAAAGTTTTTTGTACCACCTCAATTGTCGCGGGAGACTGCTTCATTAAAAATTGTAAAGATGAGTTTGTGACAATCGCCCTGCCATAGTCTGACTTCATAAAGTCAGCCACGTCCTGCGTGATTGTTGAAACCCCAAGCCAATATTTTCTTCCTCTTTTTACCAATCCAAAAAGGAAAGATGCTCCGTCCTCTGACTGCATAAGCCACCATGCCTCATCAATTACCAGGATTCTCTTTTTCAATTTTGACCTCACCATATTCCAGATATATCTCATAACAATATAAAGCGCGATTGGTCTAAGTGAATCCTCCATATCTCTAATTCCAAAAACAACCAAACTTTTTTCTATGGAAATGTTGGATTGATTGTTAAAGAAGTCAGCGAAAGTTCCTTTTGTATATTTTTTAATTCTGTTAACTAAAGATTCAGTTCCAGTCATGCTTCCCAAAACTTCTTCAAAGTCAGACATTAACGGCGTATTATTTTGCCAGGTTTTTGGATCTGATTCAGGAGTAATATCTCTAATAGCGTATGTCTGAGTTAACGCCTCATCCAAAATACTATCCTCTTCTGCGCTTAATCCGCCAAGCATGATTCTTAACAGTCCAACCAGGTTGATAACATTAGATCTTAGGACGTCTTCTGGATTATCATCTTCGCCAGGTATTGGCAAATCAAAAGGGTTTAAATGATTTGGGGAAGTTAAAGAAATTTTTAAGAATGATCCGCCAACAGCATCTGCCAAAAATTCATATTCGTTTTCAGGGTCGATAATAATTACGTCAACTCCCTGCATTAAATATCTTAAAATTTCCAATTTAACGGCAAAGGATTTACCAGAACCGGATTTTGCAAAAACCACCATATTGGCATTTTCCAAACTGAATCTGTCAAACAAAACTAACGAATTGTTGTGTCTGTTAACTCCGTACAAAATTCCTTCGTTAGAGCTCAAGTCAAAAGACATAAACGGAAAACAGGTTGAAAGAGGTTCGGTGTCCATTGGGGTGTGAACTTCTATCAAATCCAATCCATAAGGGTTGCAGGAAACAAATCCCTCTTTTTGTTTGAATAAGGCCGGCTTGATATAAATCAATCTTGATTCAAAAATAGACCTTAAAGTTAATTCAGTGTCTCGTAGCTCTTTTTCAGAAGTCTCATAAATTGTAATGTACAATCCAAACCTGAACATTTTTTCCTGGGCGGTCATCAACTTGTCTCTTAAGTTTTCAATGTCTTTA
>Ga0172381_10006903_pt1 | contig 11314 bp, 19 predicted proteins | sample Leawel6488metaG_FD_119754 | JGI IMG/M metagenome (GOLD analysis project Ga0172381, IMG submission 119754) | Leachate microbial communities from a municipal landfill in Southern Ontario, Canada - Leachate well 64-88 metaG | ecosystem: Engineered > Solid waste > Landfill > Unclassified | place... | reverse complement strand
TCGGCTCAGCCTTAGCTTGCTTCGGGAAAAATACCTGCTTGAAGATGAGGAAAAGCACCATGAATCCGGTGAGCACAATGAATGTGATCGCCATACAGAGGAATGCGATTCCCATCAGGTTAAGTCCCCATTCCCCCGCATTCTTGAAAAAGTTTACTGTGATATCAAACATTCATCCGTCCTTTGTTTAAGTTGTCACTGATTCGTTGTAGGATCATATTTCGATCCCGAAGCGTTGGTGTATATTCACCCATATATTGTTGCGGAATTCCGTCAAACGATTCGCCGAAATAAGTCATGTTATATCCACGATGAATACATTCGGCATAAATCTCTTCATATCTATGTTTCAGATATCCGATCTTATCGTAGAAGAATTTCACATGTCCAGTTCCCAATCTAAATTGAGCTGGTTGGCCTTTCATTGAGAATTTACCAGACTTGATTGCATTCGGAATACGTTTGATCTCACGATGTTCTGCAATGAGCATTTCCCGATTCAGCTCACTGGGATGCACACCAACATTAATCCTCGTCATTTTCCATACCGATGAAGGTTTTCGCAACCTTGACTAGTTCAGGATCACCATTTTGGGTAGCGGCTCCAGCTAGAGCAGCATTCAATACATTACGAGACGATTGACCCGCAAGACGAACCATTTCAGAAATATCTTTTCCGGTTGCTTCGTCCAATTCACGATTGACTTCTTGTAGACGTTTAATACATGTGTATAAGGATTCCGCCGCTCGATCCATTCCGAGTACAGAAAGCGACTCTGCAATCATATCGATGCGACAGGTTGTTTCACGCACTGCCTCATGCACATGCTTGACCGCTTCATTGGTATGTTCCATCATATATTACCGCCTTTGTTCTAAGCAGAAATATAGAAAATTGCTGGATTTTGTCAAATGGATAAATAAAAAAGACCGTTGGTAAAAACCAAGGTCTTTTGGTAGGGGACTACGAATGCACGTAGGAAAAAATAAAAGGCTATCACAAGATCTCGCCGATTAATCTTCACATAGGGTGAGCTGCTCGGTAAGTTTCCATGTAGTATCGCCAATTTGGTAGCGATTGTCATCAAGTTTCTTAATGACTTTGAACTTGAGATCTTTCAACAACTCGGTCTCACGAACATTGAACTCCCCCGTTGTAACAGCGGTTCTTGACAATTGGGATGCTGTGATGATACACTTACCTTCATCCTTGGATAACTGGCGAAGTGTGTCACATACTTTGAACATGACATCGTACTGTGATATGAATGCACTAGCTCTATCAATCGAAATCACACCGAGATAGTCAAGAATAATGACATTCTCAGGTGCCAACTTGATTGCCTGTACCAGATCCGACAAAGCAACTACACATGAAAGTTGAACCAATCGAATGTGAGGCAATGTGGACGGATCATCGGTTCCCGCCATTTTCATGATACGTTGGGCAATATGCAGGACAGACATTTCTATTGTGAAAATTGCAACCGATTCACCATCATTGGCGAGGTCGAATGCATCATTCAACAATACCAGAGTTTTTCCTTGTGCGGCTCCGGCCAAATATCCGCATAGAGAGGGTTTTAATTCCCCAATAAACTTGCTTCTCATCTTTTCCTCCGTCCTTATTTGAACATGTAACATTTGCGTCACGTTTCGTTATTCGATTCAATACTTCCGGTTCGTTCAGTCGGTTCGACAGATCTTCGAACGTGAATGTCTTTTCCCACTTGGCCAATTTCTCTTCAGTAACACGATCAATATCATCAGCCGTACCGCCATTGGCAAACACCAACGAAGCGGCACAAATCATCAGATCGATAGCTTCGCTGTATGAAGGTTCATCAAGCTGTTTATGGGCCTTCACTCGACTGCTATCTTCGATACACATTGCTCTGGATACTTCACCCAGTTCTTCACAGGTATGTGCCAGAATAGTGTATTTGCTCTCAGTCTGGTCTTCAAGCTGCTTTTTGGTAAGACGCTGAATTGCGTCAATTAGGTCTCTTCTCATAATTAACTCAACAATACAGGTTGTGGTCCGAGCATGTGAAATTCATCCATTCGTTCTATGCGGACTTCTTTGTATGCGGTGATATTCATCGTAATGATATCATTCAGATATGGACATTTGAATGTTAGGAACGAACTATTGATGGTGGGTTGTAGAGATCGGTGACTGAGGTATCGATTTTTCCCAATATGAATAATACATCCACCCACACGTTCGTTGAAATCATCATATTTCGCATAACATGAATCAAATACACGTTGATTTTTAGCCACCGCATTTTGAATCATATCGGCGATTTCATCCACTGTGATGAGGTCAGCAATCGGCATTTTAACAGTAGTTGTGTAAGTACCATCAGTACCAAGTCCTTGCGGGCAATGGGAATCGATAGTGAAATATCGAACATCCATTCTACTTAAATCGATACGACTTGTAACATCTACACTGAAATCATTCCCATCGGTGTGAACCCATCCAACTCCGACTCCATTCAAAACACACTTTTTAATCGCATCATGTACGTATGGTCGTACAATTTGTGATTTAATATTCGATACGATGTTATTAATAAATAATGCATTCACGCCCTCATGAGATACTTTACGGCGTGTGATCCCTAAAATATCACAATGGCGTGTTTCAAAATTGATGAATTGTCTCCAAATGCTATAGTAATTATTTCGATCATTATCTCGAATGTACTCATCGGCAATGATATATGAACACAATTCGACCCCATCATACGATAACGATAGTTCATCATCAGATGTTTCATTCACCGTGATAGGCTTCCCGAATACCAATGGGTTCTTCTCAAAACTATCTTTGAGAGCCAATAACAGTTCTGTCCCCATTTTATAAATGAATTTTTTGTATTCACGATTGAACATTTTCTTCTGGAATTTCTTATCCATTAGGTATCTCCTGCACGACGAAATATAATAGCATCAATATAGAAAAAAACTAGAGTTTGTCAATTATAAACCATAGGTGAATTCAAATAAGGAATTCTATGAAGCAGGAATTCAAAAATACGCAATTTGTACTCGTTGTATAGTTTTGCATACTTTTGTTAGAACGGTGTATGGACATTCAGTTGGTGATACAGTTCATTTTACCTATGTAAATCGAGAAAGATACTTTGTCATAAAAAACAAATCACAGTGTGAATAATAAAAAAGACCTTCACAAAAGGTCTTTTTTTGCTATATTTGTAGGATGACAGAACAAGAACTAATGAATGCTATATTTGAGAAGAGTAATAACTATGCTTTGATGACAGGATTGCATGCAGCAAATGTAGCGTATGTTCCAGAAAAATGGAAATTCCTTTGTACAGGCGACAAGTGGAAAATACTCAATGGTAAAGTTATCCTATTAAATAGGATAACCATATTTTTCAAACCAATTGAACAAATATTTGTCAATTACATGGAAAATCCATCGGATGAAATGCGTAACATACCAACCGCATCAGAAGTTACTAAACAAAGATCATTTATAAAAATTGGTAGATATAGATTTGATGTATCTGATATTGTAGGTTATTATATACAAAATAAAACTGGTTTATATATTCAATTACGCTATTGCGAAAATGCCTATTTGGTGGTAGAAAGAGAAGAAGTTATAAAAAAGGCTATCCAAGATTTGGATATATATTTCAATGTCCAAATAATGCTTTAATGGAATAACTATGAATATAGAAAAATCAACACATTATTCAGTAACTCATAATGGCGATGAATACATACGATTCGCTGAAGATTGCTGGTATCAATACTACGGATCATCATTAGAACCCGTTTCGGACTGCACAGAGCTAGATAAATTGTTTATCAATACCTACAGTCATACTAATGAGATAGCCGATCCTAAATGTTATTGTGGAAATCCAGTTGATATGGATAACCCTGATTGTGTACAATTTGGTCTTTGTAAAGATCATCAACTTTGGTCTTTGTAAAGATCATCAACTGGATGTATAAATATGAATATAGAAATAATAGAAAAAAATCAATTCTGAAATAGATAATGTGACCAAATACATTGTTAGTGATGACACTTTTGGTAAGAATGAAGTATCAGTTATCCGAAAAGATACTAAAACTATCTTCTGCCTTCCTACGCAAACAAATTACAAAATGGGATGCACATTCTGTCACCTAACTGGAAACTACAAGACCATCAAAAAACCTATCAGCAGATTGGATAGTATCTGTAGTAGATTACCTATCACAAACCGAATACAAGGGCGATAAAGACCTCCTAATCAGCTTTATGGGAGTAGGCCACTACTTAACCTGAATGAATTGACGGCCTCTATGGAAGCTCTATGGGGTAAATATGACCATATACGGTAATAGCCCCGAAATACAACCGAATCAAACATACCCCACAATTTCGATGCGAAGCGTGTTCTCAGAAGAAAGTAGCAGCTCTGAAAGCAGGGGGCTTGGAGATATAAACTATAGAGGAATATTAAACAAATGGTTTCTCTATGAAAACAATTTCCACCGTCTTTATCCTTATCGGAATACTATACGTATTCATCGAAGTTGCTTATTCGTCTATCGTATCAGGTGCCATGCGTCTAGTTGGTCAGAGTTCGCTCTGGATGATGCTCGTTGGTGGTATACTTGGTGTATTCCTCGATATCCTCAATGAAGTCAAATGGCTCAATAAACTCAACTACCGCATGAAGGTATTCATTGGTGGTACTGCGATTGTTGCACTCGAATTCTTCAGTGGCTGCATTCTTAATTTGTGGTGGGGATTCGATATCTGGGATTACAGTAAAAACTTCTGCAATCTACTTGGCCAGACTGACCTTCTCCATGCGATCTATTGGTATGCAATTACACCGTTCGGATTCTGGGTTGGTGATGCAATACGTCATTATGTGTTCGAGGAAGAAAAACCAGACAAGCTATTCAACTACTACAAGAAGTTGATTACTGGCTAAGTTCTCTAGGCCACCACTCTTGATGATACCTCGTAGGAAGCTCTGCGAGGTATTTATTTTTTGATGTAACCACCGCATGTGTGAGATGTTCCATGTAGGATATCCAAGCACCTAGAAGTTCTTCAGGATCATTAAGTGATGATTCAGTAAGAACCAATCCGAGATCGATTCACATAGTTATTGTTCACATTGTGGGTATGGAAGGTTGGCTAGGGAATCAGAGTAGAACACACCGATGAACCAATCGTCATGGAATTCTCTATGTTGTGCCATTTCATCAGCTAAGTAAAATGCTTTAGAACCACATGGGTTGAAGTGGTATTGTGCAACTGTGGATCTATTGTCGTAGTATACTTCAACTGCTATTAATATGATAGCAGTTGATATTACACCACTGATTATTAATGATACTATTATGCCATCATTACCATATAATGTAACTCGCTTTAGTATGATTGCTAGGATAATTGTAATTACTATTGGTATGATTATGATTCCCATTGTTTTTATTCCTTTTTTATATTTCCAATAGATTATTGGTTTTCAGGTAGTTGTACAGATCGGTGAATTTCGAGACGATTAGCAACCACTTGAGCGTTTTTTACTGTGGTGTTGATTGGTACTTTGATTGTCACATAAGCCATGACTTACTCCGAAGTTACCTGATGGTAGCATCCATAACCATCACGTACTGAAGCTTTCATAACAACCGACATAATAATAATTGTATCCGCCTGTCTACTGTGTCGTGCAGTCGCTTGTTCTATGGTGATGCCATCACGTTTCATTATTCGGTCAACACATACATTGTCGGGTGCAATCACATTAATTATCATGTTATTTACTCGACTGCTACCATTGTATTCTAAAAGCATAGGTGCATCAAGTGCAATAACTTTAATATTGCTAGTTATCTTATTAATTTCATTCTTCATCTCAGATGGAAGATTATTATATGATAACTCTTCGGCAATATCCATATCATTATTATGAACAATTGCCCTGAGTGCATTCCGATATCGGATATCGATGAAAGGTTTCATCACATCACGAACAAACTTATTATCGGGTTCCGATTCAATAAATTTACGCAATTCTGGTTTATTGATGATGCTAGGTCCCAATGCAAGGGTTTGATTCCGTTCAACCAGTTTGCTAATGATCTGAGTTCTCATTGCGACACAATCATCGGATTCGGAATCCCATATATCACGAACGAGTTGATCGAAATCAATAGTCGCAAAATTCTGTTTCTTACAATATGTTGATTTACCAGACCCAGACTTACCCACAATTCCAACGAGAAATATTCCCAGTAGCTTCATCTCAAGAGCCGCTTTTACACGAGTGCACACAAAATCACTCACATCGACAAATGATTTCACCAGCATTTTCACAGCACTAGACGAAACCATTTCATATCGAGGATCGCAAGGGAAATACACCGTTTCGATTTCATTGTTACCAATTGCACGATTGATGAGATACATATTGTTCTCATATTCGACATCACTCGCATTGCGAACACCACGGATGTTTACGCCGATATCATGAATACGCATGAAATCAACTGCCAAGCCTTCAAAAGAAGTGATAGTGATTTTATTCAAATCAATATCATAACCACTCAGAGCTTCACGAATGAATTTCTTTCTCTGATTGACTGTGAACAAACACTTCTTGTCAGGATTAACCCCAATTGCGATATAAAGATGGTCATAGCACTTGGATGCTCGAACAATAACATCCACATGACCATTGGTAACAGGATCAAAAGATCCGATGTATGCTGCTTTCATTTTAGATTCCTTTTTAGGTCATACAATTCAGTGTGGAATGAACATCCACCACCTGTATTCATTGACTTGTAGTAGACATCTTTCCCCAGTTTGTGGGCATATTCAACCGCCAGTTTTTCTCCACGATCAAATGCACCAATAACCCAGCTTTCATCCATGAAAATGATATCATCTTCATTTTCAATGATGATGGTTCCGCCATAATTTTCATATTTGATGGGGGTATGTGAAATCACGCAATGTGTGTAATACTTGTCCTTGATTTCCTCGTACACATCTTTGGGAAGATATGAGGCAGCACAATGCCATGTACCACGACTGGTATACGTGGAACCATCTTCCATTTTGAAATCGATTGGTCTACCAGCAAATCCACGAGGATCATACTTATCGGACACCGAATATACATACTCAGCAGGATTCGGAACGTTGATCGCATAGACGAATCGATCAACCCGTCTGAACACGATATCATCGGATGGCTGAGCTGAAATCATACCGGGATGGATGTGGATCTTTCTCATTAGTTCACCTTCAATTTGATAGGTTCGTGACTGCCGATCTGGACATGCAGTTTGTTATACTTTTCGATTTCTTCATCCGTAAGAGGACGGGTAGTTGCTTTGGGAAAACATACATCGATGAGTCCAAGTCCAGTCACCCAGTTACCGATATAGTTGGCATCGGTCTCCGCATGTGCAACCATAAGATCGGGTTCATCACTACTAATGTTACCCAGCATATGATATGCTTCTGTTGCCATCATGTACACAGACTTAATCGGTCGAGCAATTTTACCTTCATTGCGAACTTCGTCTTTGGTCATCATATTAACCACCGATAATTGATTCAACAAACTTAGGAACTTCGATGCCCGCATATCCTTTGAGATAATAATTGGTATCATAGTCTTTCTCGATTTCAAGATTGATACACAATACTTTTGCACCATGTCGCCGTGCTATTGATTTTAATCCAGCCGCTGGATAAACCTGTGAACTCGTCCCAATGTACACAAAATGAGTGCATTTTTTCACTCGGTCGGTGATTTCTTCCATATGGAATGGCATCTCTTCAAACCAGACAATATGTGGACGACAAATGGCCTCGCATACAGGACATTTGGTATCAAGTGATTGCGATTCGATAAACTCGAAATCATGTTGGTGTTCCCCGTTACATCTTAGACGATCCAATTGACCATGCATATGTACTACGTGAGTACTTCCACCACGCTCGTGTAAATTATCAACATTCTGTGTGACAAGGAAGCAGCGATTTCCCAGATGTTGTTGTAAAGTAGCAATTGCTACATGGGCTGGATTGGGATCAACTTCTTTTAGTTGTTCTCTACGAGCATTGTAAAAATCCAATACCAATTGACGATTACGAGTATAACCACCGGGAGTACACACATCTTCGATTGAGTGATTGTTCCATAGACCATCACTGTCTCGAAAAGTCTGGATTCCTGATTCAGCACTGATGCCAGCACCAGTTAGAATCACAAGTTTGGATTCACGTGTGAATCCCCAGTCCTGTAGGTTGAATTCTTTCACCTTATTCTCCCTTCAATGCACCTTTCACCATGTCGTATGCACACACCGTACATACAACACCCATGAATACTTTGTTTTCGCTACACAGGATAGCACCTGCAATGGAAAGAATAGATCCAACGCACAAACTCATTGTGCGATATAGCGGATGCTTTGTATATTCTTTCAGGTCCTTGTTATTTGATCTATTCATCTAATTACCGATTCCCTTTCATAAACCATTTGTAAATGTCACGAAATGTTTTCACCTTTCGTTCGTGTGCTTCATTCATATCCTCGGCATGTGATTGGATCATATCCAATATTAGCTGCCGAGCACGAGGTTCTTGTTCAGGGAAAAACATGATTCCTGTGTATCCAGTCTCGTTATGGAACTTTACAAATCCCTCCGATTTCAACTGATCGAATTCCTGATGCAACAGCCAATCAAGTAGTGTGTCGGGACATTTTTCCATGACACTCGATTTAGGAGTGGGTTCGTTGAAACATACCATGTATGCTTTTAGACTATCATAGTCACTATATTTTTTACTCATATCACTTAACCTCGGTTATATCACCATCGAATTCGAGTTCATCGAAATCGAAATTATCAGGAAATTCCCGTTCCACTTTCAGTCGTTCCAATGCTTTTAGATCATCTTCGGTCACTGTGAATTTATCGTATGAGTAATACGTGAACTCACCACGACTCTCTGCGGTCAGCCCTTTACCCACCATACGGCGAATGTATGGGCGTAAAGCTTTATTGGAATACCGATGTCCAGTTTCCATATAAAACTCAGTTGCATGAGCTGACAGCATGATCTTGATATCATTCACTGTACAGCTTTCATGCCAACTTAATAGATCAACGATGTAACCACTGAATCGCATTAAGCCGCCCTTAAAATCTTGAGTAGTTTCTTGATGTCGGTTGTACGGACACCTTCTTTTACAGACGAGATTCTACCAGCTTTGAGCTGGAAGTAAACACCACTGAGAGGATGATCTTTCACCTTGGCGGCATAATCCCACTGCGAGTTGATGTCCTTCACCTGATCGTACAGGGCGTTCATGGAATCAAGCAGAGCCACGAACTTTCCGTACAGAAAACGGTACATCTTTTCGTACTGAGGGTAGTATCCCAGAAACTCATCACATTCGTTCGTGATGATGATCTGGAGCATCCACTTCATCTGAGTGTTTTCATCGTATTTCGACAGGTCAAGGCCACGCTCAATGATTTCCTCCTTGGTAAATCCAAGGTGAGCAATCGCAGCATAGGCAGGAGACTTCATCTTAACACGATTGAACTTCGCATCGGTCACAACGAACCCTTCCTGTTCCATAGGATTCATCTTCGTGCATGCGGCGATAGCTTCTGCTTCGGAACGCACATCGAATCGCTGAGGACGTTTCCAGTCTTCGGGGAACAGATCAATGTTGTCGATATCGACTTCATCCAATGTGTCCATGTCACGAGCACCAATGAAGGTAATTTTGGATTCTTTTTGAGGAACTACAACCACATTGCTCGGTGTCGAAAGTTCGAACATCAGAGTGTGCTTGGTATCACGAGGGAATTCATATCCCAGTGCATTCCACGTTTTCCAGAACAGTTCTCGGAACGTAATGTCATCGGCAAGAACCGTACCGCTTGCATCAGGAAGACCAGATGAAGCGATTTCCCATGCATCATTGTACCAGTACATAAACATCAGAGATCCATCAACCTTTTCCCAGATTTTGGCGGTTGCCCAGTCGATCTTATCGGCTCGGCTTTCAGTGTAGTTGTAGAATTTCTTGAATGGGTATGCGACCGGATTCCAGCTATTGTCGCTGTCCAGAATGATACCACGAGATTCCTGAACGAGCTGCTTCTTCATCGGGGAATCGATCTGGTCATATTTGAATTGATGAAGATTCGGGTATTCACCATGCGTATTCACGTGAAGAGCATACTTTTCTTTCACATGCTTGACAGCTTCGCCGAACGGCAGGATCGACCGAAGAGTTTCAACGAGTTCGAGCTTAGATTTGGTCACCATCATTTCGTTTCCTTTTTTCCAAAGATTAATTCAAATAAGAAGCCAGTGATGGCAAACGGAATCATACAGATCCACATAGAGCGTTTGGCACTTTTTACCAATGCGAAGTAATATCTCGCATCTGAGATGTGACTAAGATCCATTCGGAAAATTTTCTCCGATAGCTTTCTGGGAACGAGTATGATACCCATGATAGCAGCGGATAGATACATGAATCCAAAAAACACATCTCTGAAAATACTGATTACAAATCGCATATAAACTCCTTGTAAATCAGAATATAGAAAAATGTTAAGTTTTGTCAATCACATATATTGATGACTTTCACCTTTTTCCACAATATCGAACCTCAGCGATTCATCGTACACTATATCAGTTCCAGTCAAAAGAGTCAATGCATATTCCAATGTGGAATTAATGACATTCAAGTGATCGTTTGCACCACGTCTAGCAATCTGTTGTGCATCCAGCATTGAATTCAGTTTGTCTCTATACTGGTTCATAGTGGATTCACTTTCACGCATGAATGATTCAACCCATTCAGCAGTCAACTTCATTGATCCATTCTTGATGAACAATGCAGTCTCATACTCAGTGGTAAGAGATGAATAAGGAGTGAACAGATATTCGGTTTCACCAAGTAAATATCCAACAGTATTCAGACCCCGGATGATGTGAGCAAGTTTATTACGAAACTCATTGGATTCATCTGATTTCTCGATACCAGCGGCCTGAAAAATTGTAGTTGCTATCTTGAGATCTTTTTTGACATAACCAAGATACGATTTGGTGATAGCATATGATTTCAGATTAGTCAATCGAATGAACAGAATATTCAATGCTAAGGTTGCATTGTATACAACATGTTCGGTGAACTTCCATTCACCAAGCAATGCTTCCAAATTACCACACATCTTGGCGGTAATAAGGTTACGAATGAACACACG
>Ga0172381_10006902_pt1 | contig 11314 bp, 12 predicted proteins | sample Leawel6488metaG_FD_119754 | JGI IMG/M metagenome (GOLD analysis project Ga0172381, IMG submission 119754) | Leachate microbial communities from a municipal landfill in Southern Ontario, Canada - Leachate well 64-88 metaG | ecosystem: Engineered > Solid waste > Landfill > Unclassified | place... | reverse complement strand
TTATAGTAGTTCGAGATACATGAATTGATGGAATGGATAAGAAAGATTTGCTGTATATGGGAGCAGCACTCGCGCTGGTGCTCATCATAGCCCTTGTGATCAAACCCATGGCTACCGGGCAGCCGATCAATACGGGGATTCCTGTGCCTGCAACCCAGCAGCCGGTTGCGATAATCCCGGCACAGAATGCGAGCGATTCCGTTACAATCCCCGTGACAACGGTCACTACGGTTCCGACAACCGTACCTACGCCCGTGCCGACGTGGAATCCCCAGGGATCCCAGACAGTTGGATTTGTAAATCCATCCTCGTACGGCCTGGTATCAAATGAGACCCCGCTGACCGGTACGAGATTAAATATTACCGGTCCTGACACGAACATGACCACCTTTGCCACCATTTCCTCGTCAACAGGGAGCAGCGGCACTACGGATGTTATGTATATTCCCTTCCCTTACTGGGAGATTGTTTACACGGTCAATCCTGCGGGAGAACTGGATCCAGCTTCCGTTGAGATTCAACCTACAAAGGGCCAGGGATTATCTTACAGCGGCATATCGGGTTCGTATTCCACGGCAAAACCCGAGTTCACCATCCAGGTTATGGATGGCGACGATCCCAACCGGATTGTACGGACAATCACTCCCCCGGGAGGGATTGATCTGGATCTGTGGACGGGTGTTGAAAGTGACAAAGAAGTGGACACTGAAGACAATACGCATTTTAAAACAAACCAGATGCAGTCTATTGATGAGGAGATTGATGCCGTTGATCCCCGGCCATGGACTGAGAAGTTCTACGAAGGTCAGCGGCATTACTACTTCATCATCACCTCCCAGTCCCTGAATTCATATTCCGTAAAAATCCAGATCCCGACCCGGTATGTCGGGAAATACTAGGCTGCGCTCCACCCCGATACTTTTTTTATTCCGGATTGATCCCCATTGAATGTGAATCAAGAACCTGCTGGCAGATCCTGATACAATAATGCCAAAACGTAAAAAAAGAGACTATGGAATACGTTAATCGAATTTCTTCTTGCCCATGGATTCGATGTACATGTACTCTTTCCCTACTTCAATCGTACCGGCCTTCTCTTCCGGAATGGGAATCTCGAAGTTGGTGAAATCCTTCATGTCCATCAGTTGTGCCGTGGTTCCGGCAATCGAGAGTACCTGCCCGCTCTTGCGCTCTACAATCGGCACGTAGGTCTTTGCCGATACCGGCTGGACAATGGACCTCTTGACACCGTCAAAGATACCAACGGCATCGATACGGGCTTTTGCCGCGCCGTGTTTTCCCGGCTTTGACGTAGCGATACCGACAACCTTGCACGGTTCTTCTTCGATTACGATATATCTTCCTTCCTTGATCTTTCCTATTTCTGTCTGTTCCTTCATGGTTTACACCTGGATTGCTCTAATCCATTACACGCGTTAGTAATTTATCTCTGTTGCATTACATAAATACAACGTAGAAAAACAGGCAATTCAGGAAACTACCGGTTTATGAAAAACGATTTCTTCTCCGCATGCAGCCATATGGCCGGACAGGTCGAAGAGAGTATCGGGAACCTTGTCGGAACCGCAGAGGGGGGCAGGACCGTACGGATGGGTGCGGATCTCACCCCCACCAAGTTGATCGACCAGGTGGCTGAAGACATTATTATCAGTTACCTGAAAGAGAATCCGCTCTGTTCACTCCTTATCAGTGAGGAAGCGGGCAAGGTGCCATTTGATGGCAAAGAAGGGACGATCTTTCTTGACCCGGTCGACGGTACTTTCAACGCGGTTGCGGGCATCCCGTTTTATGCCCTGTCTATTGCCTATGCCCGTGAGGGAGTTGTCGAGAAAGCATATGTCCGCAACCTCTCGAGCGGAGAGACCTTCACCGCAGAAAAAGGGAAGTACGCGCGATGCGACGGTAATGACATTCATGTCTCGGATGTTGTCAATCTGGACGAATGTGCAATGAGCGTGTACGGGCGGAAGTTCGATCCCACCCGGGTGATGCAGCTGGGCCAGAAAATCCGTCGGTGGCGCCTGCTTGGCGCGTCCGCCCTGGAACTCTGCTACGTGGGGTGCGGGAGGATCGATGGGTTCATCGATCTCCGTGGAACCCTGCGGGTAACGGATGCCGCAGCCGGCATGCTCATCTGTTCCGAGGCCGGGGGCAAGGTTACGGATCTGAATGGTAAAAAAATCCAGTTTCCCAATGAAGTGACCATTGGCCGGTGTATTGTTGCAACCAACGGTGTCCTGCATCACAAGGTTGTCGAGTACCTGAGGTGACGGCAGATGAAAGCGGTGATTGTTTCACGGGTGGATAACCGGGAGGCACTTGCATATGCCCGAACCGTGCGTCAGATTCTTGATGATGCCGGCTGCGCAACCGTCTTCGATAACGATACCGGCGCTGCTCTTGGTGAGACAGGGGTCTCCCTTAAAGGAACCGATGCGGATGTTGCCGTTGTCATCGGGGGAGATGGCACAATCCTGCGGACGATCCAGGGAATGGATACGCCCCTGCCGGTCCTTGGCATCAACTGGGGCGAGGTGGGATTTCTTGCCGACCTTGAACCATCAGAAGCCCCGGCATTCCTGCGCACACTTCCCTTAGGATTTTCCGTTGAAGAGCGGATGCGGATCTCCCTTGCAGGTGATGATACCCCTCTTGGCGTGGCACTGAATGAGGCGCTGATCGTCACCACCCGCCCTGCAAAGATGCTGCGTTTCTCCATCGTCATTGATGGGACAATCGCGGAACAGTTCCGGGCGGACGGTCTCCTGGTCAGCACGCCCACCGGCTCAACCGCCTATGCCATGAGTGCGGGGGGACCGATTGTCGATCCCCGTATCCAGGGATTCCTCCTGGTTCCGCTTGCGCCCTATATGCTATCGTCCCGCCCGCATCTCATCAGTGACAGCCGGAGTCTTGAGATCCGGCTGGAAAGCGCCAAGCCGGCCAAACTGGTTATTGACGGGCAGCAGACCATTGATCTCGGGTCATCCAGCACGATTCACGTGAAGCGGCACCCGGTCCCCGGCCGGTTTGTTGACGTGAAACGCAACTTCTTTGAGAAAGTGGATAAAAAACTCCGCAGTCTCTGATATTTGCAGAGAATTGCACCATCCGGTACACTTTTTATCCGCTGGTTCTCCGGTTGATAAAATTTCAGCAGCGTGCAACAACCAAAATAAAGGCTTATCTTGAAGGGCGATCTACTACTTGTCAGGTGGTTAGAGTGCAGGTCTCCATGAAACTCGAGATGAAAGATTCGCCCGGCCAGCTGGTAGCGGCATTAAAGCCTATTTCGGAGGTTGGCGGGAATATCATTGCGGTCATCCACCAGTGCGAACCGGACCAGGACACCGATATCCTGGATGTCCAGATTGTTCTCGAGTTGCCGGAGGGAAGACTGGAAAACCTTATCGCCCTTTTAAAAGAACAGGGCGTCCATATCCAGCGTATCGGCAAGGAACGGCTCTTGTATAAACGGTCCGTGATCCTGATCGGGCACTTGATGCACACCGATCTTTCCGATACGGTTGGCCAGATCGATTCAACGGGATTTGCCGAAGTGTGCGAGCTCTCCATGAGCATGCCGGCAGTCAGTGAGCGCTCATCATCGAGGATAACGATCAAGGCCCTGAGCAAGGATGATATGGAGTCGGCACTTGCCATTCTGCGCCAGGTCTCGCAGAAGAAAGCCCTTCTTATGATTGAACCCCTGGAGGAGATCTCATGAAGGTCGCGCTGATCGGTATGGGATCGGTAGGCCGGGGCGTTGCCGGAATGATAGCGAAAAAGGATCTCGGCCTGACCATCACCGGTATCGCAGATTCTAAATCCGGCGTCATTAACAACAACGGGATCAACATCGCCCAGGTTCTCGCGGCCAAGAACAAGACCGGGTTATGCGGGGACCCGAAGATCACGGCCGCAGAGGTGATACAAAATGCGGATTACGATGCCCTGATCGAAGTGACGCCAACCAACGCTCTCTCCGGGGAGCCTGCTACCGGTTACATCGAGGCTGCGCTCAAACGAAAGAAACACGTGGTCACCTCAAACAAGGGACCGGTGGCGCTCCACCATAAGGAACTCATGGCACTGGCGCAGGAGAACAATGCGGCGTTCAGGTACGAGGCAACGGTTGCCGGCGCAATCCCCATCATGCACACGCTTGAACACGGACTTGCCGGCAACGAGATACTCGCGCTGTATGGAGTTTTAAACGGTACCTGCAATTACATCCTTACCCGGATGGCAGACGAAGGGCTCACGTACGAACAGGCCCTTATGGAAGCGCGCGAACTGGGATATGCTGAAGCGGATCCCACGTATGATGTCCAGGGCATCGATGCCGCGATCAAGCTGGTAATTCTTGCGAATACAATCTGGGGCAATGACGTGAAGCTTGGGGATGTTGACCGGACCGGTATCGATCTTCTCACTGCCGATGCGCTCCGTCTCGCTGAAGAGGAGGGCTGCACGATCCGCCTGATTGCCGAAGCATGCCCCCGCAAGAACCTGTTCCGGGTCTCTCCCCGCATTATCGGGAAGACGCATCCTCTCGTAACGGAAGGCACGCTGAATGCGCTCACGCTGGAGACTGACATGGCCAAGGAGATTACCCTGATCGGCCGGGGAGCAGGATCTGTCGAGACGGCAAGCGCCATCATCGGGGATCTGCTGTTCATCCGGGATTGTCATGTCCAGCGTGCTTGAACACCGCCGGCACTACCTGCGCCTGATGCGCCAGTTCACGCTCGACAACGGGCAGTTTACGGTCACCGATATCCAGAAGTCGGCCGGGATTCCCCGGAGCACCGCGCAGGACTGGGTGAACCGGCTTGTCCGCGAAGGCTGTGTCCTTATCCGCCACGAGAAACGGGGCCGGAGCCCGGCCCGGTATGCGGCGATCAGCGCGATCCCCTCAAGCACGTGCCGCCGGATCTTCACGACCGTTGATGGGGACAGGGTTGCAATTTATCATGACTGCATGAGCGGTGCGTGTGCCGCATTCTGCGGGTACCACCACGCGCTTGCCCGGGGTATTCTTTCCCACGTAGAACGGGACGGGACGCTCCTGCGGGAGTCGGCCCGGCTGGGCACGGCGGAAATTGCGGTCGGGCTCCCGCCAAAGTCCGCGGTCGGGGTATATGGGATTGAGCGCCAGGAGGATCTTATCGTCCAGCATATCCGCTGCATTGGCGGGCCGGCGTACTCCCTGTCTGATATGATGTCCCGTGCGGAGGGGGTTGTCAGGGTTGAATCGCAGCACAGGGAACATATCGTGGAGGGGAGTATCCGGACAAAAGCGCTGATGCAGGTGACCCTCGGGATCGATGATACGGATTCCCCGGAGGGGGGCGCAACCTTTGCGCTTGCCCTTGCCCTTCTTACGAATCTGAGCCGGATGAAAGGTGTCATTCCCATCAGCCATCAGGTAGCCATGCTGAACCCGGATATTTTCCGGAAAACTGCGGGGAATTCTGCAAGTGTTCTTGAACTGGCAGTACAACCGGAAAAATACGCTGCGCTGGTGGAGCGGGCACGGAGGTTTATTGGCGATGAATCGCTCTCCGGGGAATGGGGCATGGCAATCCGGCAAGGCCTCTGCATGCCGGAAGGGCTCCGCGAGTACGGGAGGATGGTCCGGGAAACGGTGATCACCCGGCCTGTTGCCGAGGCAACCGCGGAACGGTTCGGGATAGCATTGTGTGGCGGCAATGGCGTTATCGGAGCTCTTGGCGCTGTTGCACTGGCGAACCTTCCGCATGAAGTGCTGCTGGATCCGGGCCGGAATGAATTTTAACGGGCGAGCGGATCTGAAAAAAATATGATGGGGCCGATTGGATAAATTCTGGAAAGGGTTTGCTGAAAAAATTACTTTGTAAAATTTTACGTGACGCTCTTGGGGGATCCGGTTCCTGTCTCATCGCATGCGTCAGGTATCTGGCAGAGAGAAAACGCGTTCCGGAAAATACCGGGTACTTTTTCACAGGAACGAAGCCGGCTAAAAAATTTTCATGAGCGCTTTCTGAAAATTTCAATGCACTTCGCTAAAAAAATCCGGGCGTGACCGGAGATCTCCAGCAGGATTTAAAAAAATTCCGGCATTCATGGGAATCTCTTTTGCGCCAGGTTCGCTTCCGGCACCCCCGGTTCAGCTACTCTCCCAAACCCCCCATTTCATACCGGGTATATACGAGAGATGATCCCTGCCCCTCCCACATTCTCCGTCAGAGACCCCCCTCAACCCTCTGTCAGACACCCCGCCCGGGTACCACTCTCCGACGTGAAAACCATGATCCGGATCGGATCCGGGTACCCGGCGCCACGTCCAATACCCTAAGGAACCCCCGGTTTTGCCCTCCAACCGCATCTATAGGCGTCTTTTTGCTGGGTGATTTTTGACGATTTGTTTCAATAATCCGGAATGACAGGATTCATAGAGATCGGCAGATTAAAAGGGGTCTATTAGGGAAGTTTTCCGGGTGCGGATTATGTGGATTCACGATAATCCGGGCGATATTTGCAGGAATCCAAAAATTAATAGCTGGTAATCCCGCGAATTTGGTGAATATGCGGGTCCGGGGCAGGTAATCCGGGGCTGTTTTGGGTCCGGATCGAGGGGGGACGGATCATACTAAAAAGAATCCCCAGGTTTGGACCAGGTTCTCATGATCATCAGGGTATATCCCGGGAGAAGATACTGGCGGGCTCTTCGGGAGGTGGGGTGTTATCCTGGTAAAGATTGGGGTGTTATCGCATTCCGCTCATTCAGGTGGGGGAAGGGGGGGATGGAGATTGTAGGATTACAAGGGAGTTGAGTGAATGGTTTTTTGAAAATTATTTTCCGGAATTTACAGGAATTTTTTTGGAAATTTTTGCCCTGATGAAATTTCCATGAACAACGTTCGCACCCGAATCATGAACAATGCTAAAAAATAATGAGACGGGGGGATCCCCGCTTCGTGGGCATTCCCCTCATTGCGATGGGGTTGCATTGGCGTTATTGCAATGCGCCACGTGTCATATAATGGCTGGGGGTACACGTGGGGGGGTCGACATATGTTTCTCAATTGGTCTCCCATGAAAATCATTTACCTTAAAAGAAAAAGTGATGGGGGTGTCGCATGGGTACAAAAATTTTTCCGGGCGATGGGATGCAGCACCACCCTCACCGGATATTTTCAGTTGCCTCCGGATTTGCAGGACTCATTTTGAAAATAGTGTATTCATAAAATACCATTTTGTATAGTGAATGCTCCAGGATTATGGCGAAAATTAAAAATCGGCCTCATGTAACTACTGAATTTTAGATGGCAAAATTTAAATATGAACATGTGGGATAGTTTGATCATACAGTGTCCTGCCCAGCATTGGGCATTTTCAAGGTGTTTGAACTTATGGCATTTACTAAGAATGATGAAGCAGTATCACCGGTCATTGGTGTGATCTTAATGGTCGCAATCACGGTGATCCTCGCGGCAGTTATCGCCGCGTTTGTATTCGGCATGGCAGGGAACATCCAGAAGAGCAAGGTCGTTGCAGCAACGGCATCTGAAGTGACTAATTCTGCTGGAGATCACATCATCTCTATTACCTATCAGGGAGGTCAGGACTCGGCAGATGTAGAAAAATTAATTTGGTCCATTAATGATCAGACGTCTCCAAGTTCCAAAACCAGCCCAAGCGTTGGATTTACTGCCCGGGGAGATGGAACAGCAGATAAGAATCACGTTGTTGTATCAGCAGAATTCACTGACGGCGCAACTCAGGTCGTTCTTGATACCTACGTATAATTTTTTTTTATTTTTAATTGTTGAGATCTATTCTTTTGGTATCAACGATTATTAATGGGAATCTATTTTGATTATTAGGTATTGTTAATACACTTCGTATGGGCACTATGAATGAGAAATTGAATTTCAGATCAAATTGTCATAAAAAAGTGTCTCTCATTTTATAACAATAAATACTGAAAAGTAAGAGAATGGGCACTCCCAAGGGGATAGATATTCCGGCAGGTCCATTAAAAAGTGCTCCATATTGCATCATTATGGAAACCAAAAATCCTACGCTGGCGAAGAACATAAAAATGGAAATGATATGTGCTCTCTTCTTATGGGGTTCTATATTTGTCATGAGTGCCACGACTGTTGCTGCTGCTAAAAAAAATGATGCAATTGTCCAGATCCCGATAGAAATCGCGGTTTTTCCATCATATATCCCCGTCATAATATATCCCAAATCCTGATTAAGGGGTATAATACCAGAACCATATCCGGTAACTTGGTACCGGTAAAACGATCCCTGCATCCCGATTCCCATATCCCCTCCGATGATGTAAAAATTGAGGGGGAGGATAAAGCAGAGAATGAGAAGATAACCCGGGATAAAATATTTTATTGTGTTGTTTTTCATCATAGGAATATACCTCATTAATTTAGGTAACCGGATTACAAAATCTGATCATTATCATTACATTTTAAATCAGATATCAAATTTTTCCGCATCTAAAGTTATAGTTCATTTGTACCTTCGTTAAAATTTGTTAACCCAATCAAATAATATATATTGATTCAGTCTCTATAACCATTGCAAATCCTCTTATGGGCGTATCCAATGAGCGCATTTTTTGAAGCATTCTGGAAGGGTATTGAAAAATATAAAATTCCCATTGTTTTATTTGCTATCACCCTGTTTTTATTGATCGGATGTACAATCCCAAAAGTTTTTATTAATGATGAATGGATCACTCTCAATCAGCTTTCACAGCTTGATCAGGGACATCAGGTGATCATCAACGAAGGAAAATACGGGATGCTGGAAAATGGGACATTCTATAATTATTTTCAGGCGCGAGGTAACTACCTTGGCTATACGATCTTCCTTCCTCTTATCTCTATCCCCGCTTTGGAATGTATCGTCCACGTTAATGAGTCATTCATGTATATTCTCATTGTATTCTGGACGCTTCTCTTAATTGGCATATCCCTGTTTATCAGAAATTTTTTCCCCAATCGATCAAATTATTGCGGAGTGGATCTGACAAACCTTGGAATAATTCTAGCAATATTCTTATTTTTCCTGAATCTTGTGTTTTATCAGCCATTCTATTTTACCGGAACAAATACCTACCCGGAAATTGCTGCCATCGCATTCACCAATATAATTCTGTTATCCGGCCTCTCAGTTATTCTCTTTCAAATCTATCTTACGCTTTTTAAATCAAAAACGATCTCGTTATCGGCAACCGTGATCAGTATTTGCTGTTCATCTTTTATTTTCTGGACAACAAGTGCAAAAGATCATATACTGGTAGCTGTTTTGTTAGGAATTTTGATCTATTGCGGAATAAAATATATCTATACTCAGGATCGCTGGTACATCCCAGCTTTATTTATTGTAATTGGGTTGATTGCATGGGCCCGTACAGAGATTGCTCCTCCCCTGTTTATTGTTTTCTCATTGATTATTGTGGGTAAGAGTATTCTAGTTTATAAAAATAATCACAATGTTAGATCTTCAGTACCTCTCTTACTCTCACCACTCTTTACAATATTTGGCGCAATCCCTTTCTTCATTAATAATTATTATGTTACCGGAAATTTCCTTGTACCCCCGATGACCTTCTATGCACAAATGAATTCGAACAATATCAGCGCAGGAATCGTTGACTATGTCAGCAATACTGTGTCCCCGGTGGTTTCCACGTTGCCAGTGAGTCAAAGCAGTCTTTCCCATCTACTCACGGTATTATCAACGTATTATACTATTGCGCCAGATGTTTCATTATCGGCATTATTGAGATTATTTGTCCTGCCTGCAAATCACAGCATCGGCCTGTTTGTTGTCTGTCCCCTTTTAATTATTGGCCTGTTCTGTGCATTTTTTTCAAATGTTTCTTGGAAAAATTTTCTGAACCCGGAAAAAAGTACCTGTTTTTTCCTCCTTCTCCTCATTGCAATTATTTTTATTAGTTATATCCCTTCATGGTCTGGCATGAACTTTTCATCCGGGATAACTCCGGATGTGCGGTATTTCTCACCAATGTATTTACCATTAGGAATATTAGGATTACTTCTCGTTCAAAAAAGCGGAATATTACCCAATTTTTCTAAAAATGGGATATTCGTTTTGTTATTTACCGTGTGTGAGATTACTTGCATTCTCGGAATATTTCAATGGCTTTTCACACCATCAGACAAGAATTTTAACGGGTTTATGTCCATTTTTACAGACACGATTTCCTGTATCGTATATGCATTAATAATCCTGCTTATTGTATCAGGTTTTTTGATAAAAAATCGAGAAACCAAAATCGAATATTGTACTTTAATCATTCATGCAATCGTTGTTGCTCCCCTCATCTGGCAAATGACGATGATTTTTAGTTCTGCCGCCGGAATCGGGCTGGAAGGGTATTCATACTGGATTCCGATTGTGAGTGAATCTATGCAAAAACCACTCGCATTTTTTCTTAAATGATCCATAAATAAAAAAAGTGGTGAGTGGGGAACCAGACCTACAAACACCGCATGATGGAATTTCAAAATTTATTTTGTACCCGCATTCCGTTGTATGAATAAAGTGATGGATTCTTTTCTATGGAAGAACACTCACCCCAATAACCTGATGAGTCAACACATCCACTGCCGGTATCCCATAAGGATACCCGTTGAATTTTGTCACCGGTAAGATAAGGAAGATTGTCAGCACCTGCCGGCAACGGACAGTCCCAATAGGATCGGAAGCGGAGATCCGCGATACGGTCAGCCTTGCGCCCGGTACGGTGATATGCTGCAACTACCGCGAGCGTGACAGTCACATCTGCAAGGAATCGGTGCATGAAGAAGTACGAATAGACTGAGAATCGGTTGGTTCCGGAATGAAGGAGGAGGATCACAAAGGGTTCCCCTACCGGCCTGATGATGATCATCGGATGAATGAGAACCGGAATGAGTGCGATTCCCAACAGGTAGGATCTGCGTCACGATATGTGGATAATCCAAATTGTTACCGTAGCAGGAGCCCGTACAATTTTCTCATTCGTGTATGTAGTGTGTGGGAAAAACAACGGAGAATTATATCATAAAAAAGGGATCTGGTATCACCACTTTTCTTATCCGCATTCATGATCAACCGGGTCCGGTTACGGCAGCGTCGTCACAATGAGGAAACGGTTGCAGAGTGCATCGACTCCCGGTATCCAGAACGTATAGCCGTTGAATTTTGCCTCCGGCGAGATAAGGAAGATCATCAGAACCTGCCAGCACAGGACCGTCACAATAAGGATCGG
>Ga0172381_10006900_pt1 | contig 11317 bp, 15 predicted proteins | sample Leawel6488metaG_FD_119754 | JGI IMG/M metagenome (GOLD analysis project Ga0172381, IMG submission 119754) | Leachate microbial communities from a municipal landfill in Southern Ontario, Canada - Leachate well 64-88 metaG | ecosystem: Engineered > Solid waste > Landfill > Unclassified | place... | reverse complement strand
CATGGAAAATTCCGAAAGGTAAATCCATTGGAATGGCACACACCTGTGGTAAGATCTGACGGTGTGGTGTGGTTACCTCCGGCCGGCTCCCGGGACTTCTGGCCTACCCACACACCCGGGAGCCGGTTTTTTATGACATGCGACCATGCAAGGTCTTTCGTGCATTCAACCCGGCGATATCATCGGCTTCAGCGGTTGCTCGTTGAAGTCTTCGGTCATCCGCGTCTGCACTGGTGGGTGTTGCGGTGGATTGAGTCATGTCGGCTTTGCGGTCGCGTGGCCTGGATACACGAGGCCGTTGTTGTGCGAGAGTACGTCGCTGTGTGAGTTGCCGTGCGTTGTTCAGGGGCGGGTTGTCGCCGGTGTGCAACTACACCGGATGCGAGAGCGGATTGCTACCTATCGCGGGCGGGTGTGGCATTTTCCGATGACCTATCCACTGATGCCGGGCGAGAGCGGAGTGCTCACGTCGTTCGTGCGAGCGCATCTTGGCGTGGAGTACGATCGGCCGGGTGCGATTGGTGCGCGTCATACGCTGCTTGCAAGGCTGCTTCGGAAGCCGGAGAACCTGGACCGGATGTTTTGCAGCGAGTGGCTGGTCGCTGCAATGCGGTACAGCTATCGGTTCAAAACGGACAACGCGAGTGCATGGAGTCCGCAAGGGAGCGTTCGGGCTATGCTGCGAAATGGTGAATGCAAGCCAGGACGTCGAATCAAATGAGAAGCAAACACATGGGCGCAACCGAATATATCCCGATCCCGAAGTGGCGTCAAAACGTCGGCTTGTGTGTGTTTTTCGTAATGCTTTTGCCGTATTCGTTCGCAATGATTCTGGAGTTCGTTGGCAAAAGCGCGAACGGGTTGGCCATACGCTTTCAGTGTGCGTGCGAAGCAACTGTGTGTGCGATCATCGACGGAGAACAATGGCAGGCTGCGTACGCACGCGAATATGAAGCAGAAGTAAACTTGGCAGCGTGGATGCTGCATGAACGCGAGTGACACGAACCGGGGCATGGCCCCAGGGGGTTTCCAATGAGAGGTCACGTTTGGTATCCTGTGTTTCTGGCCGTCATGCTGACGGTGCAGTCTGCGATGGGGCAGTATGCCGCGCCGCAACTTGAGCAGGCGATTGAGGCGAGTTGCCGAATCTCCGTGCCGATGGGCAACGGCCAATTCGCAAGCGGCTCCGGCTGTCTATACCAGTACGCAGACGGGGAGGGCATCGTCGTAACGGCGGCCCACGTTGTCGAGGGCTGTCGCGGCAGTATCGTGCTCCGGTTCGGACGGCGAAGCATTCGAGTGATTGCCCGTGTTGTTAGCGCTGCCGTGCGGCGTGTTCGCACGGTCGGGGGGCGGTATCGCGTTGAAGTCTACGATCCTGCCGACGTTGCAGCCGTGGCATTCTCGATTCAAGACTGGCCGGCCGGAGAGCGATTGCCGAGACCCGTGCGGTTCATGCGACGGGATTGGGGCGTGCCGAAGAATCACGGTGTCTATAGTCTCGGGTTCCCTGGAGGCGACGCGCAAGTGCAAGTGCTCATGGCGCGTGCTCAAGGTTACGAGCCGGACGGGCACTTGTCGATTTATCCGGGGCCGGAACAGGGGCGTAGTGGCTCGGCCGTGTTCGTGACGATGGAAGGCGAGCCGCTGATTATTGGCGTGGTGAGCACCCGGACGATGGAGACGGACAATTCCGGTCGCGTCTATCTGGACTGGGGTAAATCGAATGGTAGGTTGGTCACGCCCAAGATGATTTGGCCGGACAAGCCGACGGAAGGTGCGGCCATGATCGGCCAACCGACGCAATGCGGCCCTGGTGGTTGCCCGACTGGCCCATTGCAAGTCCCCGGCTTCGGTGGAGGCGGCTACATACTGCCATACCGTGCCGATCAGGACAAGCGAATTGGCGGGCTCGAAAAGCAAAGCAAGGAGCAGAGCCCCGGTACGATCCCGCTTCCTCCGATGGCACCGCCGATTGACTTGGCGCCATTGGACGCACGATTGGTTGCCGTGGAGAAGAGTCTGACCGAGACGATTGAGCGGAGCAACGTGCATTCGGAGGCCATTACGAAGCTGAATGCGACGGCCGAGAAAGCAGTAGCACTCGCGGAAATGGTCGCCAAGCGTGACGAGGCATTCGGCAAGGACCTAGCTGCGATTCGAGCGGAAGCTGCCAAGGCGGATCAGGCGATTGCGATTGCAGCGGATGCACAAGGCAAGGCCGATAGTGTGGCGGCCGTGGCAGATGAGGCGGTCGAGAAAGCGGAAGCCGTCGAAGGCGACGTGGCCAAGCAGCTTGACGAAGAGAACCCTGGCGGCGTGTTGGCTCGGATCAAAGCACGGATCGAGACTCGCGTAGAGGAACGATTCGGCAGTCTGAAGGAAACGCTGTCCGGCATGATTGGTTTGCCGACGATCCTCGGCGGCACGGGCCTTGGCGTTGGTGGTATCGCGTTGATTGTGGCCGTGGTGGCGTTGTTCTGGCGTGGCGCAGGCAAGGCCGCTATGGGCGAGCAGACCACAACGCAATGGCTGGCCAGTAAGACGAGCAATCCCTACGACGATATGGCGGCTGACTTCCTGGCCGAGAAGATTCTTGCACGGGTTGGCGAGCGATTACCGAGCGTGCAGAGGAAGAAGGCAGCGGCAACGAAGGCGAAGTAGCATGACCACCACCATCCTACTCGCCGTCCTACTCGCCGCCACCCCGCTCCAACAAGCGGGTGAGGCTGCGGGTGCCAACGTGCAACGCTCCGAGTGGAACGACACGTTGGCTCGGGTGGCACTCGGGCACGCGGCGTACATGGCGAGTGTTCGGCAGCAGGGGCATCAGGGTTTTGTGTTGCGTGCGGTGTGGCTGCGTGGTCGCGGCTTCCGTCATGTCGCGGAGATTTGCGCCCAGTCGTGGCCGGAACAGCGTGACGATAGCGAGCGTGAGTTGTGGGCCGATGCGTTTAAGTCGTGGCGGACTTCGCCTGGTCACTGGAGCGTAGCGGGACGTAGGCACCGGGCGTATGGCGGTGCGTTGGCTCAGAGCCGGGATGGAATCTGGTATTCGTGCATTCTCGTTGACAAGGACGCGCCATGACCTCGCAAGCAGAAGCCCAACTACTCAGCGACGTAGCCGAGATCAAAACGATTCTGACTCGCAGGGAAGCGTGTCAGCAAGCGTGTGAACGGACGGCAAGATGGGCGTTTGGCAATGGCGTACCAGGAGCCGATGAGATTCTCGCGGAATTGAAACGCGAGTCCGATGCCGCTAAGGAAGACGCGAAGCGATGGCGGTACAAGTGGCGCGATGTTCAACCATCGATAGTCTCGGGAGCCGTGGTTGGCATCGTGCTACTGTTGGCACAAGTGTTATTGGCGTCATGGGGCAACTGAACACTAACGCCGGGCAACCGGCCGGGAGAGACGAATGGCAACGTTAGCAGAAATGCCAACACTACTCGGGACGAGTTCGCTGCGCATCAACATTGAATCGTCCATTTGGATCAAAGCCTACGACATTCTGACTGCCGAAGTTACCGACACGGAAGCTCGACGAGCGTGGGCGACTGCGGCCCTGGCGAATAGCAGCGCACAGGTCGATTGGATTCTTCGATGGTCGATTGCCGACAAGCAGGGCGTGGCCGTCAGCACCTTGCTGTCATTGGTGGATTCTGGCTGGAAGCTACTCGTCTCCAATGCCGTCGATTCTCTGTACCCACCAGCACCTGCATAGGAGAGTGAGTCATGGCGCAAGGATACCAATGGTCCGCATGGTCGTTCGTGCAGGCATCAGCCGCAGACATCGACGCCACGGCTGTCAACAATGCGGCGGAACTTACCAGCGACGAAATTAGCCTGGACGGCAAGGCGGCTTGCGAGATTGCTCTCGCGTCCGCCGAGGACAACACGGGCGCTTGCGCCGGCACGTCCTACTGCTACATTCTCGGGCAGGGCGGCGACGGCACGTGGCAGGTCACGGCTGACTTCCCTCTGGTCGGGGCCGCTTGGACGCAGACGCAGAACGCCACGAATCGCCGCGTGTTCGACGTGCTGCCGAGTCAGTTCGGAAGCTTCAAGCTGTTGTTCGATAACAACTGCGGCCAGCAGGTCGCGGCGTCACTGAAGATTCGCACGGCCACGTTCGACGATGGGACTTGATAGATGTTGGTACGCAACCCGCAAGCGCCTAGAGGACTGTTCGACGGCATCGTCTTTGACGGGTCGCTGGCTGGGGTGCATCGCGCGGGTACGTACTTTCACGACGCGAGCGGGCTGGCGAATCACGGCACGCTCACCAACATGGACCCGGCGACGGATTGGGTGTGGTCGTCGGTGTTGGGGCGTTGGGCGTTGGATTTGGATGGCGACAACGATTACTTGAACGTCCCCGCTAGTAGCACGCTCGATAGCGACGTCCCGGCCCTCACGCTCGCAACGTGGGTGTTTCCTCGCAGCATTAAAACCTACGGGCATCTTGGCGGCCGCTGGGGCAGATATGCAATTCGCATGCGGACGTTTAGCGGTACTACTGGGCTGACGGGCTTCGTGTGGGACTCTGGAGCCACGAGCGTTGCAGCAGAAGCAAACATCAGCAACGTTCCGACGAATCAATGGACACACCTGGCCCTTGTCGCGGACCCGTCCGTGAAGCTATACGCCAACGGGATTCTGATTGGCACGGGTGGCGAGTTGACCTCGCGTGCTACGGGTGCGATGGCGATGGTATGCGGGAGCTATCCTGCCGAGCCCGCCAATAGCAGCTACACGCTCGACGGCGCGTTGGCCGACTGGTGTGTATGGCCTGCGCGCGCCCTCACCCCGCCCGAAATCCAATGGCTGGCCCAGCCGCAAAACAGACTGCGAGTGCCGCCGTGTAGGACGGTATTCCCCAGTGCCGTCGTCCCGGTTGAAGCTTCCCTCTCTGAATCGCTTGCCGTCGGTGACTCTCTTGTTGCCGCCCTGTCTGCTCTTGCGTCCGTCTCCGATGGTGCCTCCCTTGGCGATTCGCTCGCGGCATCGAAGACAACCGCCGATGTTACCTCGGACGCAACCACACTTGGCGACATCCAGGCCGCAGAAGCCACGCTGCGCCGTGCCCTCGTTGACGGCGTGCTCGCCGGGGAACAGTGGGCGACACGCTTCACCCGCGCGGCCACGATTACAGACGGATCCCTGGCTGGCGATTCGTTTCAAGCCCTCGTGCTCGCGACCATCCAAGACGCACTCTCTGAGGGCACGCAAGCGGGTTCCGCATTCGCTGCGGGGTTGCTGGCCTACGGGGCCATTACGGAGGGCGTACGCACGTCCGACGCCTACGCGGCCATGGTAGCGGCCGTGGCGTCCATGGCGGACTCCGCAACGCTTGGCGACGTGTTCTCGATTGTCCGGGCGATTGCGGGGGCCGTGTTGGAGGGAGCACTTGCCGGCGATGCGTTCGTCGCATCGTTAACCCATTACGTGCGAGGGCCATACTACGTGGCAGCCGGTCAAGTGCATTCACCCGGCGCCGTTATTGGCGAAACATTCTCTGCCGGCATCGCAGCCGGTCAAACCCATTCCGCCGGCGCATTGGTCGGCCAAGTCGCGTAAGGAGCACTCCATGCGGTTTCTCTCGAAAGTCAAAGACCTCTATCGTGCCGCCGTTCGTCGCGGCAGTCAATCGTCCGAACGTGCCACACTGCGCGGCCGTTACGCCGTGACGTGCAGGCGTCGGGACGGTTCGATTCGTTGGCGCGACATCATCAAAAACATCGTGACCAACGAGGGCCTTGATTATTTGCTGGACGCAGGGCTCTCGGGCGGTTCGCAGCAAGCGAATTGGTACGTCGGCCTGCTCGCGGCATCACCGACGCCAGCCGCCGGTTGGACGAAAACAGAAGTTGGCGCGGCGGACTTCGTTGCCTACACGGAGGCGACCCTGCCCGCGTGGACCGATGCCGGCGTGTCGGGCCAGTCCTGTACCAACTCGGCGAGTAAGGCGAGTTTCGCCATCAACGCCGATGCACAGAGCATCGGCGGTGCGTTCCTCGCATCAGCCAACACCAAAGCGGTCGAAGGCGGAGCTGCTATCATCTATTCCGCCGGTGCGTTCACTGGCGGCAACAAGGCCGCCGATTCCGGCGACACGCTGGAAGTCACGGCCACATTCACCGCGGCGGACGATGGGGCATGATAATCCACGTCATCGGCAACCCGGGCGACATCGGCGGAGCACGTACGGAGCTGTGGCACTCGCTACGGCTCTGGCGTGCGGCTGGTGTGGAGGTTACCGTGTGGCCGGGAGAAAGCCTCAGTGTCGATTGGCTGACCCAGCTATGGAATATCGGCTGCACGGTCGAAAGCCTGGATAACATCGGCACGCTCAGTGACGCCATCGTCATCGGCTTCTGCGAGTCCCTGTTCTGGCTTCACCATGCCACAATGCGAGACCACGGCTGCCGTACCATCTGGGTTGGGTGCATGTCCGAGCCGAGCATTACGGAGCGGGTGGAGTGTCCCTACACGGGCATCGCGGATCGGTACGTCTTCCAGTCGGATTCGCAGGCAACCCGCATGATGGGCTTTCTGTCTGCGTTCGGATTCCGCGCCGACAATGCCCGGGTCATTCGCGGAGCGTTCGACGCATCGCTCTATCCGTGGTGTCCGAAGCCGGTACGCGAGATTGACGACCTGTTTACCGTTGGCCGCCTCGCACGGCCTGACGTTCGCAAATGGTACCATGACACCTGGGACGTGTACGGCCGCATCCAACACATCGGATTACGTGCTCGCGTCATGGGCGTCGATGATGGCGTTGCACAACACATCGGCCAGCCGCCAAGCTGGGCGGAAGTGCTGCCGCCGTGTGCGGAGCCGGCCGAGAAGTTTATTCGCTCGCTCGACGCTATGGTTATCCCAGAAGGTGAAGCCGTTGAAAACTGGCCACGTGTCGGCCTGGAGGCCATGGCTCTCGGCGTGCCGCTGGTCGTGATGGATCGAGGCGGCTGGCCGGAAATGGTGGACCATGGCGTTACCGGAGTTCTTTGCGCGACACACGCGGAAATGGCATTGTACGCAGGCACGCTGGCGGTACAGCCAAGGCTTGCCGCCGACATCGCTGGCAACGCAAGGGAAAGCTTGCGGGACATCGCCGACGCAAACCTGTTTACCGACCAATGGCGGGAACTGATTGAGGAAATGCAATGAACGCACGAAACGTCCAAGGCGTTATTAACACCAACGGCACCGCAACCTGCATGGCTCGCGTGGTCGGTTGGTCAAATGAAGCCATCACGCAGGCGGACATCGCATCGGCTGCCTACACGGTCTACCTCGTGTCGGCGACGGACCCGAATGTGTGGACCGTGGTTGACAATCACGACGCCGAGGTGTTGACGGTTGCCAGCATTGTCTACGATACCTTGCAGACCGCAACTCCGTGGACGGTGGACGCGACCGGCTACAACTTCCGCCATACCGTACCGATTGCTAGCGCCGCATTCGCAACGCCCGCGAGAAGCTACGTCGTGCAGTACACCTTGACCCCGACAACCGGGCAGCCGATTGTCGTTTCCTTTGCTCTGAGGGCCATCTAAACCATGCGAGTCTGTGCCGTTGTTTCGACGTACAACCGGGCGCATTTGCTGCCATACATTCTGTGGTGCTTCCAGCAGCAAACGCACAAGGACAAGTGCCTTTTCATCTACGACGATCACGGCCAGCATCGGACGCAGGAAGGTGGCGACGTTCGGCTGCGAGACGGCTTGCACGATAGCGACTGGTGGCGACTGGAAAGCCGAAACGATCCATGCAAAACGCTGGGCCAGAAACGCAACGAGGCCATACGTCTCGCCGCCGATTGGTGCGGCGCCGACGCCTACGCCGTATGGGACGACGACGACGCCTATCTGCCTCACGCTCTGGAGGCTGTTGCGTTCGCGTGTCGCGGTGCTGATTGGTGCCGTCCGTCGCTGGTGTGGCATCGTGGCCAGAACGGCTTGACGTGTCATCGCACGTACGGAGCGGAAGACCGAGTTGACAAAGCATATCAGAGCGGCTGGGCGTTTAGCCGCGAGTTGGTCGGCGACTTGTGGCCGGATGCAACCTACACAGAAGATCGGGCCTTGGCACGCAAGATGCTTGCGGAGTTCGTGTGCGAAGCCGACCCGTGCGTCAAGTTCCCGCCCTACCTCGTCTACGACCCGTACAAGTCCATCGATCGTCTATCGTGCCTTGGCGGTGCGATGGGTTGGCAACTCCGCGCGACGGAAAAACTGAAAACGCCGGACCTGTTGACGCCACAACAGCCGCCGGTCGATCTAACGATACCGGCAGGCCCGAATGGCACGTTCAATGTTTACCCGCGCCCCTGGGGCCCCGCTGGTGACTGGCTCGAAAGGAAGCACACAGCATGACGCCGCGAGCATCAAACCCATGGCCGGACACCATGCCGACCGTACCTGAGGATTGGCGGGGTTGGCTGTGCGCCAACACGGCCCGGGCATTGCTCGAACGACTTTCACCCGAGACAAAATGGGTCGTGGAATGCGGAACGTGGACCGGCTGCTCGGCACGGTGGATTGTCGAAAACGGGCCGAACACAATGCTCATTTGCATCGACACGTGGCAGGGCTCTCCGGAGCACCATACGAACCCCGATTGGGCGTGCAGGCTGCCGACGCTTTACGAGACGTGCCAACGCAATCTGTGGCCATGGCGTGACCGTATCGTCATGCTACGGCGTGATTCGCTGGTTGGCCTGTGTGAAGTGTTTGCTGCTGGCATCGTGCCAGACCTGATCTACCTGGACAGCAAACATACCGTGGGCCGCGTGGCAGCCGAGTTGGCCGTGTGTGCCGAGTTGTTCCCGACTGCCGCTATTGTCGGCGACGATTACAACAATGCGGCCGTCGCCAAGGCAGCCGATGAACACGCGAAGCTGATGAACCGAACGCTCGTAAACTGCCGCGACGCATTTGCGTTTGATCGGAGAACGGCATGACCACCATGCTCGCGTGGGCCACGGACAAGCAACTTCGCCGCGATGCTTCAAGCGGCGGCTTCACCCGGGCGATGCTCCGGTTCATGTTGAAAACCAACACGGTCGACGGCGCCATCATCGCACGGACCGGGCCGAAGAATGGCGGGTTTGCTCCCGACTGTATCGCCACCGATGACCCCGACGAACTGACCGACCGCCGAACGTGCTCTGTCTATTACCCTGTGGCACCGCTTGCCGTGCAGACGGACGCCAAGCTGCTTTATGCCGCAACGCTTCTGCCGTGTCAAGTCGAGGCGTTGTGGGCCATGCAAGGGCAGGGGTTCTATCGAGAGATCGGTTACGTGTTCGAGTTGCTTTGTCACCACACGCCAACGGGTGAGTTTACGGCGGCGATATGCAGCGAACTCAAAGCGGACCCGACCAACGGCCTTGTCTACCGTGGCAACGGCTGGCCGGGCGAAGTAGAGGTTGACGGCCACCGTGCGGCACAGCCGCGAATGTGGGGCAGGTACGGTGCTCCCATGCTACATCGCTGCCGACGCTGCCGACGCACGCACAGCACGGAATCCGATTGGGTTGTTGCCGATCCATGGCTGATTGACAGCGTGATGGGCGACGGCAAGACGCTGGTACACGTCAATACGCAGGCTGCGAGTGACCTTGTTCGGTTGGCCACCGAGGCCGGCTGCATCGAATGGGAGCCGGTTGCCGAGTCCGAATGGGAACGGAGAATGGTACTCCACGAACGCAGGAGGGACACGTGAAAAGCGTACTGGTGCAATGCTGGCTCGGCGGCAGTGAAGTCATGAACCTTGGGGAGTGGTTTATCGAAATCATCCTTGCCAAGTTCGGCTACGCAACCCGCTACAATACGCGGGGCCGAATCGAGGATGACGAACCGGTCCTGATGGTCATTGGGTCGGACTTCCACTCAAAGTTTCTAAACCAGCAACTCGCCGAACTCGACGCACGGCCGCGAGAGATTCACGTGTGGGGAGCAGGCAACGGGCGCGGGCCTGGGTTTGAGGTGCGAAATGATCCCCGCGTGGTGGTTCATGCGGTACGAGGCTCGCTGACGGCGGAATGGAATGGTTGCGGATTCGTTCCGACGTGCGACCCTGGCTTTCTGCTGCCGTGGGCCATGCCGATTGAGCGGGAGCCGTCCGGCGAAGTGTTGTACGTTCCGCATTGGACAGAGCGAGGCGTGGCAGAACAGGAGGCTTCTATTGCTGCCAAATGGGGAGCAACGGCTTGCATTGACGTTATGATGCGACGTGACGATGTGGCACCAACGATACGTAGGCTTGTCCACGCGAATCGGGTAATCACATCTGCAATGCACGCTTACATTCTGTGTCTTGCTTACGGCGTGCCGGTATCACACACCTTTTCGGTCTTGCCGTGGAAATGGCAAGATATGTTTTCGTCGCTTTCGATCGTCAACCGACAACGCTTGATTGATTCATTCCCTCATTTCCTTGCACGAAAAACCCAATGAGAACGATTCGCCTTATTCGCGAGGTGTCCACAGACATGGCAGACAACGGCCCGCAAAACGGCCAAGCGGTATTGCAGGCTGCATTGCGAGAGTATGCACCTCCGTGGCTGGTTGTTGGTGGTGAGTTGCAGCTGGACGACATTCCATGGTACTGGTGCTGGCGCGACGCGACGGAGGCTTGCGAATGCGCCGCGGCCGGTCGGCCGTTTGTCATGGGGCCGAACATCTTCTTTCATTCCGCCGACTGGCCGGGGCGTGTTCCGCAAGAGCAGATTCTGCTTTCGGCATCGTCCTGCAAGCTGGTGTTTACTGAGTCCGCATGGTACGCGGCACTCATTGCCAAGCACCTCAAGAGCGGCGTTCCTGTATCAATCTGGCCGTACCCGATTGCCCCGCAACCCGAACCGCAAACCAACCTGGAAGCGTGCGACGTTGACCTGATGATTTACGCCAAAAGCGGCGTTGACCTTCGCCACCTGGCTACGCTCGGGAGAACGTGGCGCAATTCGCGGCTGATTGCCTACGGCCATTATCAACGGTACGAATTGCAGATGCTTGCTCGACGGTCGCGGTGTTGTCTCTACGTGTCCGCCTCCGACCGTGGGCCGCTTGCACTCGCCGAGATTCTGCTTTGCGGCTGTCCCGCCGCGGGAATCAGGCAGGGTGCTCCGTGGATCGAGCATGGCATCAATGGCGGAATGATTCCGTCGTGGTGTTGTGAAGACATTGCCGCCGGCGTGTCGGTTGCCTTGGGATGCGACCGCGTTCGTGTGGCCGAAGAGGCGCAAGTCAAGTTCATGCCGGCCAACGTGGTACGGCAGATTGTGGAGCAGTTGGAAACGTACGTG
>Ga0172381_10006899_pt1 | contig 11318 bp, 13 predicted proteins | sample Leawel6488metaG_FD_119754 | JGI IMG/M metagenome (GOLD analysis project Ga0172381, IMG submission 119754) | Leachate microbial communities from a municipal landfill in Southern Ontario, Canada - Leachate well 64-88 metaG | ecosystem: Engineered > Solid waste > Landfill > Unclassified | place... | reverse complement strand
TTGCAAACTCTTTTTCTTTTTAAGATACCTTTCAATCCCTTGCCTCTCGTAGAGGCAAAAATGCGTAAATTTGCTCATACAATTTCATTGTACAAGCGTTCGGATTCAAAGGTAAATCTCCAAGATAGTCAAAAAGGAGGAAAAGTTGTGATACACGGAAAACCAAAGGCCAAAACACCCCATTACCAAAGAAAAATGGCGAAGCCATTGTTTATCGCGGCAGTTATCGTCACACTAATATCCGGCGCGATCTTAGGCTGGTCGTATATCCAGAACCAAAAAATTGGCGCCGATACGGTTGCCTGGCAACACCGCGCCCAGGTAGCCGCCAATCCGCAGCATATGGAAAAATATCTGCGGAACTGCGAACTGGGAATGGAAAAGTGGCAGATAACAACCGGATATGACGCCATTTTGTTCAAACGGCCTGACAACGACATGACCCTGGTCATGCAGGCCCTTAATTCAACCGTAACAAGAGCCCAAGACCTGCAAAAGGAGAATATGTCGAGTATCGCCTACGCGACCAATATCGAAGACCTGCGCGGCATCATTCGAGAGATGGATCTTCATGCCGGAAGCTGGTGGATACTGCACGCGCTACCGTTATATTTTGCCCGGATTTTTTTCCTATTACTCACCATTATCCTTTGGATCTACTGGTTATATGATTTCGACCGAAAAGAACCCGAAGAGATAAAGGAGGAGGAGGAAGCAAGAAGACTTAAGGAGGAAGAGGAGGAAAGAAAAAAAGCGGCAGAAGATGCGGCATTTGATGAAAAGTGGAAAAAAAGAAGGCAAATTAGAGATTGAACCATAGCCAAGGCGTTGCCAAGGCTATTTTTTATTTGCCAAAAATCACCAATCAGATCAGTCTCTGATATTTTTAAAAAAGCGGCGGCCATTATTGGCTGCCGTTTATGATATCAGTTCAATGCCTTGCGGAATCGATATCACATCAATATTGCCGTATTTCAGATATTCCAGCGTAGCGGTTAAAACCTGCGGATCAACGCTATACTCTGTTCCGGATGCGTCTAGCCCGTAGAATACCAGGATAAGCCACACTCTGTTTTCCGCCGCATAATCGATCCATTCGCGGATTTGTGACGCCGAAACCCCTCTTTTCACCGAATGCACATACAACCGATACGGGTCGGCTCCTTTGAAATTGAAGCCCTCCTCGGAAGTCCTTGCGCCGGAATAACGGGCACTTTTTACCGCCTCAATGATTCCCTGGTCATATTCGCCGTACGGATAGGCAAAAATCCGAGCATCGATATCTTTTGCCAAAAAAGATAATCTGGAACCGCTAATCTCGCTCAAAAGACGGCTGTTATTCAACCCCCACATATGGGGATGCTCCATCGAATGCGAAGCTACCGAAAAACCCGAATCATTCAGCAACGGCTTCAATTCGTCTACCGCCGGATAACTTTTCTCGGTAAGATTGCCGGAAGCGATCACACTTAGGGTTGCCGGATACCCCGCCCCGTTCATTGCTGCAACTATCGCTTCTAAATTACCTCTGGTGTCGGGGAGATAGTCGATATCAAAATTAAGCGATACCGCCCCCTTATCCAAAGTTGCCGGGCCTTCTTCGGTCAAGTGATGGCGGCTTGTTTGCAGCCAGCCGTCACTTTCGATGAGATGATAGACCGTCAAACTCTTGGCATCCGCGGGAACCGCAAAAACTGTTTCAAAGCTCGTCCAACCAACAAACGGGGCCGCATACCCAATATTAATATAGGTCTCGACGCCGCTACCGTTCCCGACAACCGCCACAACGCGCGTACGCACGTCGGAACGGTATTCTTCCCGATAAGAATACCTATAGTTAGCCTTAACGGCAACCGAATCGAAATACCACTTGGCGTCGCCATCTTGCCAGCCCGAAATACTCGCAAGCAAATAGTCGCCAACATTGACACTGCTGGCCCGATTATTTCCCCAAGACGCAAACGACCAGCTATCCAAATCATCCATACTCGCGCCGCTCGTAGTAGCAACAAGCGCCACAAGCACCATCAACCATAATTTCACTAACATCACTCTCCTGAAATTAGCCGACAAATAACTTTGTCATAGATTAAGTCATCGAAACCAAATTGTCAAACAAGACCCACCACCATCGCCGCAATTTCTATTTGGTCAAATTTCATGTTAATGATATATAATTGTATTTGAACTGGCATAATCTCTCCGTCTTTGCGGGAAGCGGATATCATGTAATCGATTTATGAAAAACAAAAATATTTTGATCGGCGTAACCGGCGGGATCGCAATTTACAAAACCTGCGAATTGGTCCGGCTATTTGTAAAAAACGGCAACCCGGTAAAGGTGGTCATGACCGAAAATTCAACCAAGCTCATTTCGCCCATCACCTTCCGGTCGCTGGGCCGGTCGGCCGTCTATACCGATACTTTCGCCGACGCCGACGAAGGCGGCATCGAGCACATCAATCTCGCCCAATGGGCCGACGCATTCCTGATCGCGCCGGCGACTGCCAATACGATTGGCAAGATGGCCCGCGGTATTGCCGACAACCTCTTGACGACAACAGCCATGGCACTGCCCGAAAGTACGCCAATATTCATCGCGCCCGCGATGAACGTTAATATGTGGAATAATATTTTCGTGCGCGAAAATATGGAAAAGATCACCGCCCGAAATAATTGCCATATTATCGGCCCGGAAACCGGCATGCTTGCCGACGGCACCGTCGGGGCCGGCCGGATGTCAGAACCGCTTGCCATTTTTGAAGCAGTCAAAAAAATATCAGCCAACAACTAATATTCACAAATTGAAAATTTTGATAAAAAAATTCCTCCCGATACCGATATCAGGAGGTTTTCGCGTTACAGGACCAGATTGCGGTCTTCAAAAGAACAATGTGCCAAAAACGCATCAGTAGCGGTTCGCGACAGGACAATATCCCCATTGCACTCGGTGACGTAAACCCGGCAATTATCCGTTATCTCCATTTCCGTGGATATCACCACTCCGGCCCAATCGGTCTCCAGGCTGTAACACCCAATCTCGACTTGGCCGGTTTCAATGCTTTTTATCTCGCCGGAAACCATTTCCCGGTACAACCTGACCGCATTGGTTTCATCCTCGATACATTCGGAATACTGGCACGATTTCTTGCGGAATCGCCGCCTGGCCGCGCCCGCCCGCAAACACCTTACGGTAATTTTCTCCGGCGGCAGATGGTAATGGCCGACTATCAGCCGCGGCGGAAAAGCATTGGGCTCATCCTCCAGCGCAAATAAATCCCAACCGTCATCGGTCTTTAACAGCGCCAGCATCGACCGGCAATTAAAATCCCTTTCTTTTGGCATTAAATCCTGTATTACGAACACTTCAGCTCCCAATCCACTCATTCCTGATTCCTCCTTGTTTGCGGATGTTATCATCAATATCATTCCGAGACAATAGTTTTTATCAATAATATTACCTCCTCGCGCGAAAGCATCGCGGTATTGACTGCGAGATGGTAATAAGAAGAATCCCGGTAATCGTAGCCGTAAAGCCGTCCGCTAGCCGCGGCTTCATCGGATTCGCGCCGGGCCAGCACTTTCCTGATCTCGGGCATCGACATATCCTTATATTTATCCAATCCGAGGGCCCGTTGGGAGCGGGTATCCAAATCGGCCGATAAAAAAACCAGCAGGATCGGCAGGCCGAGAAGATTGATGGTGTAACGCACATCGCCAACCACCCGGCCGCGAATCGCGATATTGCGGAAATCGCGATCGACCTTCAGGTTTTCCTGGGCCGAAGTGGAACGCCAATAATCATCGAAATCTACTTCGCCGTTAGGATATAGCCGCGACCATTTAGTACGCCAAAGGCCGCCCGCCGAATACACCGGCCAGCCGTAAAGCTGACCGATCGTTTTCGCCAAAGTCGATTTGCCCGCGCCGGGCAAACCGGAAAACACGATGCTTTGGTATTTCATATCAAAAACAAAAAGCCGTATTTTGCTTCCAATGCCAGGGAACTACCCCGTCACTGGGAATGATATATTACCAGGATTTATACCAGATTAAAGGCCCAGTCGCGCCGCGGCAACGTTTAACCGGTTTTGCTTTGCGGCCCGCCTTGGATTATCCCCCGGATAAGGGAAACCTCCTCTTCCAGAGACAGGCGGCCGCTGTTCATAACCAGATCGTAGTAAAACGAGTCCCGGTAATCGTAGCCGAACAATTGCCGGCCCACCCCGACTTCATCGGTTTCGCGTTGGGAAAGGATTTTCTTTATTTCTTCGATCGATTTGCCGCCGTACTTATCCAAGCCAAAAGCCCGCGTGGCCCGCGCGTCCAAGTCCGCGCTCATAAATACCAAAAAAATCGGCAGATCGCGCAAATAAATGGTATAGCGGCTGTCGCCAATGATCTCGCTTTTGGAAAACATCTGCCGGGCATCAACATTGATCTGCACCCGGTCTTCGGCCGAAGTGTTGCGCCAATATTCCTCAAAAGTCACTTCCTTGTTGGGATAAAGCGCCGCCCAGCGCTGGCGCCAAATTTCGCCGATCGAATACACCGGCCAACCGTATATTTCATTTAATTTTTTTACCAGTGTCGATTTGCCCGCGCCGGGCAAACCGGAAAATACAATACTTTGATATTTCATAAGACCGTCGTAAAATTGATTTTTGCGCAAAATATATTATATATACCTCGTTAATCGGGGTGATCGGATGGATGATGTTGATTGCACATTGCAAACAAAATATACCAATTTCGCCGACCTGGTAAAAAGCGCTCTTGGATCAGGGGTTTGGAGTGAATCACTTTGACGTGACCGTTGAAGTAAAAGAATTAACCGATGAAGATTGGAACTCGCCGGACTTTGGCGTAAAATTCAAAAAAACTGCCACCGCGCTAGATACCAACGGCAATCAGTACGAGATTGGTTTTAAAATGCGCCGAGTGTACGTCAGCCGTTGCGAAAACAGGATATATTGGCAAGATACCAAAAAAGACGCCTCCCGGGACAATCCGACTAATTGTATAAGGGTAATCGCGTGCGCCTAAAGGGAACAGAAATACTGTTCCCTTTTTAATAATCTTTAAGTTTCTTCAGACTGGCATGGTTGCGGATCTTTTCCAAAGCCTTGGCCTCGATCTGGCGGATGCGTTCGCGGGTCACGCCAAATTCCTGGCCAACCTCTTCAAGCGTGTGCGTCACGCCATCCTCCAACCCGAACCGGAGCGCCAATATCTTTTGCTCGCGCGGCGTCAGGTCGATTAAAACCTCATGCAGGCGGTTCTTTAAAAGGCTGCGCGCGGCGTCCAGCGACGGCGACGTCACTTTATCGTCGGCGATAAATTCCGCCAGGATACTATCCTCGCCATCCTCGCCCACCGGGGTTTCCAGGGAAACCGAATCCTGCGAAATTTTTTGGATATAGCGCACTTTGCTCACCTCCAGACCAAGCTCGGACGCGATTTCTTCGGGCAGCGGTTCGCGCCCCAAAAATTGTAAAAGCTTGCGTTTTGCCTGGGTATACTTGGAAATGGTTTCGATCATGTGAACCGGAATGCGCACCGTACGCGCCTGGTCGGCCAGGGCGCGGGTGATCGCCTGGCGGATCCACCAGGTTGCGTAGGTTGAGAATTTATAACCCTTGCGCCAATCAAATTTCTCCACGGCGCGGAATAAACCAAGGTTCCCCTCCTGGATCAAGTCCAACAAAGTCAAATGGGAGCTGCGACCGATATATTTGCGCGCAATGGAAACCACCAATTTCAGATTCGATTGGGTAAGCCGTTTTTTGGCTTCCATATCTCCGGCCTCGATCTTCTTAGCCAGTTCCTTTTCGTCGTGGGCGGTCAGCGCCGGAATTTGCCCGATCTCTTTGAGATACATCTGCACCGGATCGATCTTGGCTTCCAGGCGACGCTTAACGGCCTTTTCGCCGATTTCCAAAAATTCCCGGGCCTCTTTTACCTCAATTCCGCGGGCATCCAATATCTGGTAAAGCTCGTCTAAACCGTCAACATCTTTTTCCACTTCCGGGAAAAACGACATTATTTCCGAATAGGTGACAAAATTCCGCTCCCGGCCCTTCTCCATGAATATCTCGAGTTTGCCGGGATCGAAAACTTTGGCTGACATCGGCGGCTTATCCTTGGCCATTTTCCTCTTGGCCACCGGCTTTTTTACCGCTTTTACCGGCTTTGCCCCACTGCCGCTTTTTACCGGGGCGGGAGCTGCTTTCTTAACCTCGGGCTTAGCCTTTACAGGCCGCTTGGCCGGTTCTTTTTTGACGTTTTTTTTCATATTTTGGCTTCGCGCGCAAACTTGCCGCTTACTTGTTTTGTTTTTGATTGCTGGATTTTCTTAATTTCAAGTCGCCGATCGCCGCACTCATTTGGCTAATCTTCTCCCGCAAACGGCCGACTTCCTGCTGGTCGCCATTGCCTTCGGCCCGCCGCATTTCCTGGGTCAGCCGCGAATACTCCTCCTTGAGATGGCCATCCATTATCCCGTTATCCCCATAAACGTGGCACTCAATCTCTCCCAGCGCGTCCTTTTTTTCGATCGTTTCCGATTCGGCCATAAGCGCCAGGGAATTGTAATAATCCTTGGCCGCGCCGGCAAGGCCCGGATCGCCCTCCTTTCCCGATTTTATCCCTTCAATTATCTGCCTCCCATTTTCCGAGAATAAAGTCAATACCGAATCATCGACCAACTCGGCCGTCTCCGGAAATTTGATCGTCAACGCCAACACGCGTTCTTCCAAACGCTCCCGCCGGCCCTTTGCGCGGACGGCCGGAACGGTTTGCCCGACATTAGCGGCATATTGGTCTAGTTTAACCTTTTTTAACTCCAATCTCAAGTCCTCTTCGCGCGCGCCGATATCGCGGCCAAGCTTTTGCAACCAATAAGATTGTTCGATGGTATTGGCGATCCTCTTGATGTGCGGCAACAATAAACCTGCGATCTCGCGCTTCCCCTTCGGGGAAGCCGCGTCGCGGCCCGCAAATGCCCGGCCAAAATAAAATTCCATTATCGTCATGGGTTTGACCACGGCCGTCCGCCAAGCTTCGGGATCGCGGGCAATGACATCGGCCGGATCCATATCCTCGAACGGCGGGCGGGCGACGCTTACGCTAAATCCCATAGATTGCGCCATCTCGATCCCCCGGCTGTTAGCGGTATCTCCGGCCAAATCCATGTCGTAACCCAAAACAATATTATCGGTAAACCGCTTGAGCAGCTGCAAGTGCTGGGGCGTCAGCGCGGTCCCGGAACTAGCCGCCACATTTTCCACTCCGGCCTGCACCGACATGATAACATCGGTATAACCTTCCACGAGAATACAGGCGTTGGCCTTTCGCACCTCCACCTTGGCCCGGTCCAAACCGTAAAGCAGGCGACTTTTATCGTAGAGTAAAGTGTTTACGGTATTCAAATACTTGGCTTCCTTTACTTCATTTTCGGTGTGCATTGCCGGAGCCTTATCTTTGCTTTCGAACACGCGGCCGCCAAACCCCACCACCTGCGAATTGAAATCGAAGATCGGAAACATTATCCGGCCGCGAAAACGGTCATAAACCCGGCCGCTCGAGCTGGTCCCAGCCAGCCCCGTGCCCACGATCTCAGCATCGGTATAACCCTCGGAGGCCAGGAAGTCGTGCAATCCCTGCCACGAGTCCGGCGAATAGCCGAGGCGCCAGGCAACAATGCTTTTTTCCGACAGCCCGCGGCCAAGCAAGTATTTTTTGGCTTCCTTGCCGATATTGCTGGAATCAAGCTGTTTCTCAAAAAATCGGGCGCCCAATTCACACGCCTCGTAATAGCGTTGCCGCTCGGTTTTCATCTCCTTCGATTCGCGCGATTGGCGCTTTAGTTCCACGCCGGCCTTATTGGCCAACACCCGCAGGGCGTCGCCGAATTCCACCCCTTCGATCTCCTGGATAAAAGTGAACATGTCGCCGCCCTTGCCGCAACCGAAACACTTCCACGTCTGGCGCGAGGGTGAAACGAAAAACGACCCGCTCTTTTCGGAGTGGAACGGACAAACCGCGTTATAATTGGCGCCGGTCTTGCGCAGCTTGAGATATTGCGACACCAGCTCCACAATATCCAACCGGCTCTTAATCTCTTCAATCTGGGAATCCATAGAAAAAGCGCAAAATTTAAAGCTAAAAGCGTAAAACAAAAATCTGAAACAATCCCTTATTTGCGCTTTACGCTTTTAGCTTTAAATTACTGCGTAGTACAATCATCTTACTCGATTTAGGTAAAAAAACAATCAGCAATCGGTTATAAAAATAAAAAGGATTAATCCTACTCGACCATCGAGTATTCATAATCCTCATATGCTTGGAATAGCGCTATCTTGTAAAAAACTTTTGTCTTCGATACCTTCACAACCACTACCGTGCTGTTTTGGCTGACAACGCTATTGTATATCGCGCGGCGGTCGCTGGTAATTTTCTGATTACCAACCCGCACCACCGTCCTCCAGGCATCCGGAACGTAATGGTGGCTTAGGCCGCTTCGTTCATAATGCGCCTGCTCGAAGGTAGCCCCGACCAAAGTTGCATTTTTGTAACTAACCATGCCCAGATCCTCGGATCCCTGCCGGATAGGGATTAGCATCAAAATAAAAAATAGCCCGATCGCTAACGTTAACATCAAAAGATTTTTATCCTCTGCCATATCATCCACCCATCTCTGATGTTTTTACCAAATATCGGAAATAAATCAATGTGCCAAGGACCGATTATCAAAACATGGCATAACCACCCTGATCGTTGCGCACACGAGACAGCATTGGAAAAAAAGATTACAATAATTTAATTACCGAATATATGTAATCTTTTGTATCGGGGAAAATAAGATAATGCCCCGTAATCTCTTTTCTCTCGACCAGCGCCACCACCGTTTGGTTTACGCGGCCCTTGGCCGAATCATATACCGTTCGGTTATAGCTTACGATTTTTTCGCTTTCGTATATGATCTCCGTCCGATACGAATCCTCGACCCACCTGCGACTAAAATAGCAATAAAGACTGGGTATCGAGCAACCGGCGACATGGGCCGCAACGAATGTGGTATTATTTACGATAACATCCATGCGCACCGTTTCCGCCGGCCCGTAATCCTTTTCATAAGAATTATAAAGGAACGAATACGCTATAAACACAATAAGCAAAACCAAAACCAATCTCTCGCGAATCATCCTCAAACCTCCTTGCCAAGGATTTAGCAAAAAATCATCAACAAATCAATGAAAATCGCAATCATATCCGATACCCATGACAATCTGGCGACGCTTGATAAATTCCTGGACTTTGCCGGAAAAAATCAGATCGAGACCGTGATCCATTGCGGCGATATCGCCGCGGGCGCCACCCTTTTGCGCCTGGCAAAAGGTTTTGACGGAAAAATCCTGGCGGCCTTCGGAAATATGGATTATCGCGAGAGCGTCGAGGCCGTTGCCAAAAAAATGCCCGATAAAATAACTTTGTTTGACGATTTTGGCCAAACGGAATTGGGCGGCTTGAAAATCGGTTTTTGCCACCACAAAGAAACCGGCCTGGCACGCGCCAAAAACCATAAATTCGACCTTATTTTTTACGGCCATACCCACAAACCGTGGATCGAGGATATCGACGGAATCCAGTTCGCCAATCCGGGAACTTTGGCCGGGATGTTCTACAAAGCCGCCTTCGCGGTTCTGGACACAAAAGCCAAAAAACTCGATTTAAAAATCGTCGAACGGATGTGAAAAAGCCTCCCTTTACGGGGAGGCTTTTTTGTTTGCGAATATTATTTAGTTAATGGAACCGCTGGCGGATTTCTTTTGGGAAAACACGTAGATGTAGAGAATCTCCAGGATCCCCACGGTATTTACCAGCATCAATGCGGTAAACCAATAGGATTGGTTATTGCGGGCCGCTTTCCAAAGGGCCACCCCCTTCCATCCCAACGACCAGGCCACGATCATAATGAAAAGCCAAATATTGATCTCGGGCGCCGGATTACCAGTGGTAAAAAACCAATTCACTAATTGAGGAAACGTGTTTATGTCCATTTTTTTTCGGACCGGCCTTCCGGGACGCTCCTCCCGCGCGCCAAAACGGCAAGTCCGTTATTTTTTATATTTTCTTTTCCGATTTCTTTCCCGCGTAACGCCTTATCATTTTTATCTCCCGATTGGGAATAAGATAGATGGACCCGTCTTTGCCCTGGATGATCGTCCGGCGCAAAGATATGGCCGCGATCGTACCTTTTGCATCGCCAATCTTGGCCTTGTCGCCGATATTGATTTCCCCCTCGACGACCAGGAAAAAACCGGCCAGAAAATCCGTGATCAAATCCCTCGCCCCCATTCCCAATGCCAGCCCCGCCAATCCCAATCCGGCCAGGATCGGCCCGATGTTGACGCCAAACTCCGGCAGGATCATCAGCAATGCAATAATGAAAACCAGGAATGAAAGGGTGTCCTTAACCGCGTTCATTACGGTCTCAATGCGCCGCCGTTGGGCCGCGGTGATTATATCCTTATACTTGGGACGCGGAATATTGTCAATGATAAGCGGCACCCGCAACTTACGCGACAGAACCCCCCGGATGAGGGAATTAATAACCACCGCCGCCAAAATTATCAGCAAGACGCGCGCGCCATGCTGGTAAAACCACGGCAACAACTGGCCGGCAATGTCATTTAAAAATGAAATATCCATACGCAAAAAAGATCTTCTTGCTGGTTATTATAGCACAATGCGATCTTTGCATTAACAACGACTTGCAAAAAAAGAGGACGAAGCCCGGCAGCCGGCGTTCGTCCCATAAAGTGGTCGCGATGCGATATATGTGTTTGAATATCCCGTTCGCAGTAGTTAACAAAGTAAACAAGGGCGCCGCCAAACGCCGCGCAGCGGCCTGCCGTCGGCACCTTATCGGCGCCGGCCCGAAATCGTCGTAACGCGCTTGTCAAATCTGTTCTAATCCTTAAAGCCGGTTTCCCGCGGGCGACAAGCGCCGGTAGCTGGGAACCGCTATCGAGCACACCTGCAAGCCAGTGTGCGAAAATCTAGGGGATGATCCGGTAGTTATCGAAGAGAAAGGCTTCAATTCAGCTTTACGCCTCTTCACATTGCCTTTTCCCTAAATCGCACCGCAAAATAGCGCGGGAACCACCGCCGCATACGCGAAGGCCTTACCATGGAGATTTACCTTTGAATCCGAACGCTTGTACAATGAAATTGTATGAGCAAATTTACGCATTTTTGCCTCTACGAGAGGCAAGGGATTGAAAGGTATCTTAAAAAGAAAAAGAGTTTGCAAT
>Ga0172381_10006897_pt1 | contig 11319 bp, 13 predicted proteins | sample Leawel6488metaG_FD_119754 | JGI IMG/M metagenome (GOLD analysis project Ga0172381, IMG submission 119754) | Leachate microbial communities from a municipal landfill in Southern Ontario, Canada - Leachate well 64-88 metaG | ecosystem: Engineered > Solid waste > Landfill > Unclassified | place... | reverse complement strand
TTTTAGAAAATTATTATTTTTTAGACCAAACTTTTGGTTCTGTCTTAATTTTTCAAAAGAGGTAATATGTCATTTTTATCACACCCTTTCTATCAATTTTCTCATTTAGGCCAATTTTGGCAGGAAGAAGCTAATGGTAAAGTTTTTAGATGGAATTTAATTTTTATTGTTCTTCAAGTAATTTTCTTAATTTTGAAATTTGGTGATCTTCCTTCACAGGTTCCATTATATTATTCACTTCCTTGGGGAGAATCCCAATTAGCCTCAGCTTCTACTCTTTTTCTTTTACCAACTTTTTCTGTTTTTTTATTACTTATTAATCATCTTTTTGCTATTACTTTTTCAAAAAAAATTCCTCTTCTTTCTCGTCTTTTAGTTTTTATATCACTAATTGTTTCTTTGTTTTTTTTAATTACTCTTCTTAAAATTGTTATATTAATTACTTAATATGCTATTTTTTTTATTGGCTATTGTTTTATCTGCTTTAATTTCTTTAATTAGTACTCCTATTACTCGAAATTTTTTTATTAGTCATGGTTGGATTGAAGATCCAATTATCAAAAATAAAAAAACCAACAATGCTACTGCTATTTCTTCAGTTCCTCGCGGTGGGGGAATTCCTATTTTTATTGCCATCACTATTAGTTGTCTTTTTTTTCTTCCCTTAGACAAACATCTAGTCGGAATTTTATTAGCCGCTTTTATTACCTTAATAATTGGTCTTTGGGATGATATTAAAGATATTAGTCCTTTATTAAGATTAATTACTAACATTATTATTGCCTTAATAGTTGTTGGTTTTGGTATTGGTATCGCCTTTATTTCCAATCCTTTTGGTGGAGTTATAGATCTTTCTTTTTTAAGACTTAATTTTAATTTTTTAGGTAATCATAGTATTTGGATCATTTCTGACATAATTGCTATTATTTGGATTGTCTGGTGTATGAATATTGTTGGTTGGGCTACTGGAGTTGATGGTCAATTACCTGGATTTGTCGCTATCTCTGCTTTTTTTATTGGAATTTTAGGTTTTAGATATTCTTCTGATATTACTCAATGGCCAGTTATTATTTTATCTGGAGCTGTTTGTGGTGCTTATTTGGGGTTTTTGCCTTTCAATTTTTTCCCTCAAAGTATCATGCCTGGATATAGTGGAAAAAGTTTAGCTGGTTTTTTATTGGCAGTTTTAGCCATTCTCTCTGGTGCCAAATTGGCTACTATTATCTTTCTTTTGGGTATTCCTATGTTGGATGCTGTTTATACTATTATCAGAAGATTGATTAAACATCAGCCTATCTATATTGGCGATGGTCAACATTTTCACCACCAACTTCTTAAAAAAGGTTGGAGTCGTCGTTCTATTGCTATTTTTTATTGGATTGTTAGTCTCGTTTTAGGTAGCCTTTCTTTATTTTTAAATAGTTCTCAAAAATTATATGTCTTTATTGGTATTACTTTAATCTTTTTAGGAATTTTTATTCGCTTTTCTCGCCATACTTAATTGAAATCCAACCATTTTTGCCATTTCCTAAATCTATTTTATACCAATCTGTTTGTTCTTCTAATAAAGAATAAGTTTCTCCTGGGTTTACTCTAGTTATTTCTTTAGAGGCACTTGAACTAGCTTCTCTTACTTTTAACCAACCGGTTTCTGTTTCTTTTATTTTTATTTTAGTAGTTGCTATTGAAGTAGATAAATCGGTTGATTTAATTTCTGCTTCTTCCTCAATTATATTTGTTTTATCCTCAGCTAAACTGGCATCTACTACTAATTGATAACCATTAATTGATTTCATAAAAATATCAATTGTTTTGTAATTTGGAAAACTTAAAGCCAGGTGTTTATCTCCTGCATCAATATCACTAATTCTCATTGGTGCTAATCCTTTAATTTCATTATCAATAGTAATTGTTGTTTTATCTGGATTAGTATTTATCATTAAACCAGCTTTATTTTTATCTCCAGTTTTTTCTAAATACAAAATATAACCTCCAGATTCTTCATCAGTTTTCCCAAATTCCCAATCAATTACGGTATTAATATTATTTTGTAATTTTATTTTTTTTAACCAAAGTTTGTCATTTGTAACTAACTTAATTTCTACTTCACCAGGTACTAAGGTTCTATTTCTATATGGGGTCATACCTACTTCTTTACCATCAACATATACTTTAGCTACTGGATAACTATTTATTTCCAAGGCTGATTTTTTTGGAACCAAAGAACATCCTCCTAAAAAAAATGCTGACATAAACACGATTAATAATATCTTTCCTCTCATGTGCTTCTAGTTTACCAAAAACAATTTATTAATTAAAAAATTTTACTATTCTCCTTAATAGTTCACCTTTTTTTTCTTCACCATTTCCTTTTCTATTTTCAATTGTAGTTAATACTTCTTCTGTAGTTAATACAATTTCATACAAATTTTTTTCCATTCGTTCAAATTTTAATTTAATTACCAAATCTTCTATTAAATCTTCCCATTGTTTTCCAAAAAAAATTAATGGTTCATTTTTACCATAATCAAATTTAGCCATTTGCCAAGCTAGTCCTACTTCAGATAAAGTTCCTACGCCACCATTAAAAATGACAAAAGCATCACCCACTTCTATTAATTTACTCATTCTATTTGGATAATCTTTTGTCTTAATTGTTTTATCTGCCAGCTCATGATTTTCCTTACTAAAACCTTCATAATTATTTGGTTTTTTCTTTGGATCTATAATTACTATTTCCACTCTTCCGCTTGCTTCCTTTGCTCCCAAAGTTGCTGCTAACATTACTCCAGGACCCCCACCATTAACAATAATATAACCATTTTCTGCCAATAATTTGGCTGTATTAAAAGCATCAACAAAATGTTGATCTGTACTTTTTGCTTCAGCATCACCAAAAATTGCTACTCTTTTAATTATTTTTTTAGTTTTTGATAACATATTTTAATTTTTCTAAATTATCATCTACCTTACCATTAAAGATTGCTTTTCCGCAATAACTAATATCCACTCCAGCCTGATTTAATTTTTTAATATTAATTTCATTAATTCCACCGTCTATTCCAATTTTAAATTCAAGTTTTTTTTGATCTCTAATAATTTTTAATTTTTCAATTTTTTTAAATATATTTTTATTAAAATTATCATGTTTAAAGCCAGCTTTTCGACTCAACAATAAAATTAAATCAGTTTCTTCTGGTATTTCTCCAATTTCAGTATCTACATCAAAAGCCAATCCAGCTTCAATTCCTAATTTTTTTACTTCATTTATAAATTCATCTCTATCTGTCATCATTTCTACTTGACCAACTATTCTGGAAGCATTAATAAAATTACATTTTTTAATCCAATTTTTAGGTTCCTTTACCATTAAATGAATTTCCCATAAAACATTTTCAGTTTCCTTTAAAACATTATTGATTAATTCCAATTCAAAAGTTTTTCCTTCACTAAATTTTTCATCAATTACATCAATTTGAATCCAGCGAGTTAAACCTATTACTGATTTCAATTTGAATTCTGCTTTACAGAATTCTTTTTCTAAAATGGTTGGAATTATTTGCATATATAAATTGCGTTTTCAATTAGTCGACAACTATAGCCATATTCATTATCATACCAAGCTCCAATACTTACCATATCATCAGAAATTACTTTAGTCATTAAAGTGTCTATTACACATGAAGCACTATTTCCCAAAATATCAGATGATACTAATGGTTCGTAAGATACTTTTAATTTACTTACTAATTCTGGAATAACACTAGCTTCTTCAAAAATTGAATTAATTTCTTCTACAGTAGTTTTTCTTACCAATTTAAAAGTCAAATCAGAATAACTACCACAAACTACCGGTACTCTAATAGCTGTTCCTCCAAATCTACCTTTAGCCTCTGGATAAGCCGCAATCACTGCTTCAGCGGCTCCAGTTGAAGTTGGTACTATGTTGATAGCTGCTGCTCTACCACGTCGTGGATCTTTGCAGTTTCCATCGACTAAATTTTGATTAGTAGTATAAGCATGAATAGTTGTTAAAGTTCCTTCTTGAAATCCAATTTTTTGATCAATCAATTTAACTATTGGAGCTACACAATTAGTAGTACATGATCCATTAGAAATTAATTTTTCCCCATTATATTTTTCTTCATTAACCCCCAAAATAATAACCGGAATTTTTGGATCTTTTGCTGGAGCTGAAATTATTACTTTCTTTGCTCCTGCTTTTATATGAGCCAAAGCTTTATTGTCAATAAAAGCTCCAGTACATTCTAATACTACGTCTACATCATAATCTTTCCATTTAATTTTAGCCGGATCCATTTCTCCTAAAAAGGGGATAATATTATTTCCAATTTCTAATCTACCAATTTCACCACTTCTTTCTGGTTCATAAGATTGAATTTTTGCTGGAAAACGACCATAAACTGAATCATATTTAAATTGCATCGCAAATGTTTCTATATCAAATCGACCATCAGTATTAATTGCTGCCACTTCAACTTCATATTTTTCAAGTAAGATTGCCATTAAAACCACACTTCCAATTCTGCCAAAACCATTAATTCCAATTCTTATTTTTTTACTTGTTTTCATATTTTAATTTTATACTAAATACTTAATACTTAATACCATCTCAAATCCATGCTGGTAAACTACCTTTAGTCAATAATTCCAACATTACTCCACCTCCCGAGCAAATAAAATCGATTTTATTTTTAAGTCCTAAATATTTGATTGATGTACTAGTATCTCCTCCAGCAATTATTTTATATCCATCAGTATTTGCCACTGCCATTGCTATTTCTTTAGTTCCTTCTCGACAATTTTCATCTTCATAAAATCCCATAGCACCTGACCAAATTATTGTTTTTGATCTATTTATTATTTCAATAAATTTTTCAATATCATCATCACTTAAATCCAATCCATCTTCTCTCAATTTTGCTATTACAATTTTATTATCTATCGGTTCTTTTTGAATTAATTGGGGTAATTTTCCTCCCACTAAAATCCAATCAGCTATTTTTTCTAAATCTATTAAATAATCTAATTTATCTTTTTTTGCTCCACCTAATATTATTGTTATTGGTCTTTCTTTTTTATCTAATATTTGACTAATTTTTTCTGTTTCTTCCACAAAACTAAAACCATAATAAGTGTTTATTTCTCGATGTAAAATTACCGAAGCACTTTTTCGGTGAGCTACAGCAAAAGCATCATTAACAAAAGTAGAACAATATTCTTTCAAATTTAAAAATAGGGAAGTATTTCCACTCTCTTCTTCATTCCAAAACCTCAAGTTTTCCATAAAAATTATTTGATTTTTTTCTATTGCTGCCCTAATTTTAGTCTCATCTTTTATATCATCAACAAAAACACTCTCAATTGTATTTTGACCATCCATTTCCAAAAGGCTCATTAATTCTAAATATATTGGTTTTAGTGATAAATTTTCATCATAATTAGTAGGTCTACCCATATGTCCTACTATTACTATAGTATTTTCTTTTTCCATTAAATATCTAATAGTTGGAATCGATTTTTTTAATCGGCTGTTATCTAATATTTGCCCATCATCCATTGACAAATCAGTATCCATTCTTAAAATTACGTTTAAATTTGAACCTATTTCTTCAACTGATGTTAGCTGTTTCATATTTTTTAATTTTTAAAATTCTTTCAATATGTCTTTCTTCACTGGAAAAAACTGCTTCTAAAAATTCTTTCACAATTTTTAAATTTAATCTTTTATCCACCCAATCTGCTGATAAACACAAAATATTAACATCATCATCTTCCTTAGCCTTTCTCGATTGTTGTTTGTTTAGACAAGTAGCAGCTCTGATTCCTCTGACTTTATTAGCAGCAATACACACTCCTACTCCTGACCCACAAATTAAAATCCCCAAAGATTTATCTTGGACTACTTTTTCCGCCAATTCAATTGCTATGTCGGTATAATCATCCTCAATATCATATTTTTTATTACCTAAATCGGTTACTGCCCAACCCAAATCTCGCAATTCTTCTTTAATTTCTTCCTTAAGATGGTATCCTCTGTGATCTGCTCCCAAATAAACCTGTCTCATATATATAAATATAACATTTTTGCTTTAAAATAGATCAATATGGCCTTTATTTTTTTAAATAAAAAAAAATATTTTTATCAAATCAATCGCAAGTTTATTTCTTCTATTCGACTCAAAATAAAAACACCTAACTCTTTTGTTATTTCTTGCCCATATTTAACTCCAAAATTTGTAATTGAACAATTTATTAAAGCTAATCAAGACTGGATTGTTAATCACAGTGCTAAAATTTTACCTAAAAAATCAATCAAAAATCTCAAAAAATTAACTATTCTAGAGACAGACTATCAACTTATCTTTATCAAAACTCAATCGGACTCAGTGGTTATTTTTAAAGAGGATCAAAAAATTTATGTCAACGTTTCTAAAATTACCAATATTCACATTAAAAAAATCTTAGAAAAAAAACTTCGACCCTTAGCTCTTTCTTTAATTAAAAAAGAATTAATTGATCTTGATCATCAATTTAATTTTCCATATAATCACGTTACTGTTAGAAATCAAAGTTCTCGCTTTGGTTCTTGTTCATCTAGAGGCAATCTTAACTTCAATTGGCAAATTATATTTTTTCCTATCAATAAATTCCGTCACATCTTATTACACGAATTAACTCATTTAGATATCAAAAATCATTCTGCTAAATTTTGGAATCAATTAACTATCTACGATCCTGATTGTAAATCCAACAACCTCTGGCTTAAAAAGCATGGAACTAAATATTTTTTATTTTAAATTTCAATTTCAATTTCAACTGGGCAATGATCAGATCCATAAACATCCGTCAAAATTGTGGCCGATTTTAAATTATTTTTTAAGGCTTTATCAATAAAAAAATAATCAATTCTCCAACCGACATTTCTTTCTCTAGCTTTGGTAATTTGGTCCCACCAAGTATATTGCCCCGCAACTGCGGGGTTAAAAACTCTAAAAGTATCTATCCAGCCATTATCAATTAATTTATTAATCCATTTTCGTTCAATTTCTAAAAATCCAGAAGTTTTAGAATTTTCCTTAGGTCTGGCTAAATCTATTTCGGTATGAGCCGTATTTACATCTCCACAAAAAATTACTTTTTCTCCTTTATCCCGTAATTCATTTATATATTTTAAAAAATATTCATAAAATTCCATTTTATAATTCAATCTACCGTTATCCCTTTTTCCATTGGGAAAATAAACATTTAATAATGTAAATTCATCGAATTTAGTTATTAAAACTCTCCCTTCATTATCCCAATCATTATCTCTATCACCCAAAATTACTATTTTAGGTTCCATTTTAGAATAAGTGGCTACTCCTGAATAACCAGCCTTTTCGGCTGAATTTAAATATACATTATATTCATTTAGTCCATCTAAAGAGTGGGGAATTTGGTCAATTTTAGCTTTTACTTCTTGAAAACAATAAATATCCGCATCAATATCTTTCATCTTTTGCCACAATCCCTTTTTAATTGCTGCTCTAATTCCAGCTACATTCCAAGAGATAATTTTTATCTTCATAAATTATTTTATCAATAGTATACTTATATATGGAAAAAATTAAAAACCTACCTCCAGTATTTATTATTTCTTTAGCCATTATTTTATCTGCCATTTTTATCTCTCGCACTGGCATATATATCAAAAATACTGGCGGGGTCGAAAGTAACGGCAAAATTTCTAATACTATTTCTGTTACCGGCGATGGCAAAGTCACTGCCAAGCCCGATATGGCTACCTTAGTCTTTGGTTTCAATGAAACCGATTCTACTAGTAAAGCTGCTTTAGAAAAAGTTAATCAAAAAGTTACTCAAGCTCAAAAAATTCTAAAAGATAATAATATTTCTGACAAAGATATTACTACTACCAATCTAAATATTTATCCTGAATACGATTATTCCACCAGAAGTCCAAGGTTAACTGGTCAAAGAGCCAGTCAAACTCTAGAAGTTAATGTCAAAAAGATTGATGATAAAGCTTCAAAAGTAGCTCAAATTATTGATCAACTTTCTGCCATCGATAATATTCAAATCAATAGTATTACTTTTGATATTGAAGATAAAACCAAACTTTTTTCTGAAGCTCGAGAATTAGCTTTCAAAAAAGCCGAACAAAAAGCCCAAGAGTTAGCCAAACTTTCCAAGGTTAAATTAACTAAACCAGTTTCTATTTCTGATTCTACTTATGATGTTGTCTCTCCAATCAGTAATGTTGCTCTTAAATCTTTTTCAGTTGATTCTGCTGGTGGTGGAACTTCAGTTGCTACTGGTGAAATGAATATTTCTATAAACTTAAGTATTCTCTGGGGTATCGAATAATAAAGTATATTTTGCTATAATCACTGCACAAACCAGCGGGAGTCCGCCAGCTGGCGGATTAGGCAAAAATCGACAAATTTAAATAACCAGCGGGAGCCGGACGGTTAGGCAACAGTCTGTAAAACTGTCTAAAGCAGGTTCAACTCCTGCCCGCTGGACCAATATGACTAAAAAATCTTATCCAGCCAGTTTTTCACTTCTAGAATACAAAAATGCTCTAAGCCATAAGAAATTTGATTTTAAAAATTCTCCTATAATTAGACTTTCCAATAAAAAAGATTTACCAGATCAATATGTTACCGATTTTGAAGGTATTGTTGATCCTTTTATTATTGATCAAGTAAAAATTGCCGATAGTAAAGCCTATCGTCGCCTTGGTTCTAAAACTCAAGTTGTTTTTTATCCTGAAAATCCCCACATTCGAGTTAGATCTACACATACAGTTGAAGTTGGTAATCCCGCCATGATGGCTAGTGATATTTTAGGTTTAAATACTCATTTAGTTAAAGCTATTTGTGATGGTCATGACATGGGTCATGCTCCAGCCGGTCATATGTTTGAAACTGTTTCCAAAGAATTTGGCACTGAATTTCGTCATGAAATTTTTAGTGCCATCATTGCTATTTTTATTGAAAAACAGGGTGGTGGTCTAAATTTAACCAAACAAACTATTGAAGGTATTTTAAATCACTCTCGTGGTGCTGGTGAATTAACCACCGGCAGTCAGATTGATGAATACAATTTAGCCATGTACAGCGACAAAATTGCTTATATTTTTTCCGATATTAATGATCTTCAAAGAATTAATAAATTATCAACAGAAGATTTGGTCAAAATCGATTCTATTTTTCCTTGCGATCCTAAAGTTTATAATGACCAACAATCAAAAATTAATTTATGTATTAATGCTTTAGTTAAAGAAAGTGCTGAAAAAGGTTTTGTTTGTTTTAAAGACTCTGAAGTTGCCAAAAATTTTATAGCTCTCAAAAAATATATGTATATGCACTATGCCAAATTAGATTCTAATTTATTACGAGAAATAATTAGATCAGTTATTAAAGAAGTCTCAACTATTAAAGGTTATGACCCAATTTTATTAACCGCTCTAATGACCGATAGGGAATTAAAAATTCTTTATGAAAAAATCATTAGTTCCAAGACTATTAATATAGATGACATTATTGGTTTTGGTGTTGGTGAAATTATAAAAACTGGAGCTCTCGAAAATCAAACATACAAAAATTTAAATTTAAAATTAAAACAAAAACTAGCTGTTTAATCAAAGGCAGTATCTATTTTGATATAATTATCTTGTGTATCTTTCCAAAATTCTTTTACAAAATTTCCGCTCTTATACTAATCAACTTTTTGAATTTGATCCTAAAATAAATCTTATTTTAGGTCCTAATGGTTCTGGTAAAACCAATATTTTAGAATCAATTTTCTTTTTGGCCTCTGGTAAAAGTTTCCGTTCTAGTTCCCAATCAAAACTAATTAATTGGAATAGTTATTTTGCCTCAGTTATGGCAAAATTAGTTAAAAATCCTGACAAAGAAACTAATGAAATTGAAGTTCGTATTGTTAATGATCCAAAATCAGCGATTAGTTCTATTTCTCGAAAATTTTTAATTCAAAAAGTAGTTAAACCTCGCAAAAAATATTTAGGTATCATTAAAACTGTTGTTTTTCATCCAGAAGATATTCGTTTAGTTACTGGTTCTCCTACTCGCCGTCGGGAATTTTTAGACAATATTTTTTCTCAAACAGAATGGCGTTATACTTCGGCTCTGTCTCAATATCACAAGGCTTTAAAACATCGCAATGAACTTCTTGATCAAATTAAACTTAATTTATCTTCTCCAAATGAACTTTTTTATTGGGATCAAGTTCTAATTAAAAATGCCAATATTATTCATGATTTTAGAATTAATTTTGTTAAATCAGCCAATTCTTTTTTTTCTAACCATTCGGATTCTCAAATAAATACCATATCAATAAATTATCATCCTTCAGTTTTAACTGAAGAAAAACTCAAAAAAAATTATGTCATTGATTTAAAAAGGGGACATACTCAAGCTGGTATTCATCGTGATGATTTTAGTTTTGATAATTCTATTTTTCCTGCCCTTGATAAAAATTTGGCTTTTTGGGGTAGTCGAGGACAACAACGTTTAGCTGTTTTAGTTCTACGTTTAGCCCAAATAAATTTTTTAGAACAAACATATTTAGATAAACCTATTCTTTTACTTGATGATATTTTTTCCGAACTTGACCCAGAACATCAACAATTAGTCACCACTGTCTGTCAAGATTATCAAACTATTTTTACTTCCCCTGATCCTGAAAGTGCCAAAATCCTCTCAACTTCCAAAATAATCCAACTTGCCTAGTGCAAAATCTGAATCTCTGTAATATAATAACCTCACTGTCTTTTTCAGGCAGAAATTGTTCTTTAAAATTTCGAGCATTCATTTAGAGCCATAAGCTGCTAGTACCAGAAAGAATTTCAAAAAAAATTTTTTGATTGATTTTTAAATCAATCGCTTCCGAATTTATTCGGATGTTAGTACTAAGAGTTTGATCGTGGCTCAGGGTGAACGCTGGCGATGTGCCTAAGACATGCAAGTCGAGCGGGATTTGTTGTTTACACAGAGATTTTCTTTACAGTAAATATTTCTGTGTAAATAATAAGTTTAGCGGCGAACGGGTGAGTAATAAGTACAAACATGCCCCTTTGTAGGACATAGCCCACCGAAAGGTGGAGTAATTTCCTATAGTACCTTCGGGTTAAAGACGTAAGTCGCGAAGGGAGTGGTGTACTTGCTACCAGCTAGTTGGTGAGGTAATAGCTCACCAAGGCTATGACGGCTACCGGCTCTTAGCGGAGAGTCCGGCACAATGGGACTGAGACACGGCCCATACTTCTACGGA
>Ga0172381_10006896_pt1 | contig 11320 bp, 7 predicted proteins | sample Leawel6488metaG_FD_119754 | JGI IMG/M metagenome (GOLD analysis project Ga0172381, IMG submission 119754) | Leachate microbial communities from a municipal landfill in Southern Ontario, Canada - Leachate well 64-88 metaG | ecosystem: Engineered > Solid waste > Landfill > Unclassified | place... | reverse complement strand
GAACAGGAACGCGGTGTATTTAGCGGTGTTTGCGGTTTTGTGTGTTTTAGCTGGGGTATTGGTGGGAGCGAGTTTGACCCGGGGTAAATATCTGCCGGGGCATGGTTTTAACCGGGGGGATTTTAGGGCTAAGGCTGAGCATTTTATGGGATATTCTCCGGCTGGCCATAAAGAAATGAAAGGCGGCCCTCTGCAGTTGTTTACGGAAAGATTAAATCTTAACGCGGAGCAGAAAATAAAAGTTGGACAGATTTTAGAGGATACGCGCCAGGTGATCGATAAAGAGGGGCTGGGGTTGCGTAAGAAAATTATCGAAATCAGGGAAAATACTGATAAACGCATAATGGATCTGCTTACTCCACAGCAGCAGGAAAAGTTTAAAGAGTTAATCATTAATTTTAAGAAGCATGATGGGTCCAAAGAAATTAAGAAAGGATTAGTTCCAAAACAAATGGGGCTCGGCTTGCCTGGAGAGTTACCGCCACCGCCTCAGCAATAAAAACTAAGTTTATAAGGCAGGGGGGGGAATTTTCCCCTTGCCTTAGATTTTATTTTACTCAAAAACTTATTGAAAGGCAGGATGCTTAAATATTTTAAGATCTATTTTATAATCCCGGCTTTATTATTTATTTTATCTCAACCGGTAATTGCCGAAGAGGTCTTGAATTGGCAGGACTGTATTAAGGAGGCCTCGAAGAACCATCCAGACCTGATTGCCGCTCAGGAGGAATTGAAGCAATCCGAGGCGGATAAAAAGATTACCGCCAGCACGCTTCTTCCTCAAATTGAAGCTAACCTAAACGCTTCCACCGCCAAGAATGCCTCCGGTCAGAATGGTTCGACCTCAGGGGGCACTTCGGATACTTATTCGTATGGGGTTACCGGTACGCAGTTGATTTTCGACGGGACAAAAACTATCCAGGACGTAAGGTCGGCTTCCGAAAATATAAAAGCTTATCAGCAAAATTTCAGGTACGCCTCGGTGACCGTAAGGTATAATTTGCGTAGTGCCTATACCGCTTTATTGAAAGCTCAGGAACAGCTTAAAATTACCCAGGAGATCTTTGATATCCGAAGAAGCAACCTGGAATTGATCACCTTGCGTTATGAATCCGGTTTAGAGCATAAAGGCGCTTTGTTGACCGCGGAGGCGGATTTGGCCGATGCCCGTTATCAGATTTCCCAGGCCCAAAGGGGCCTGGAAGTCGCCCAGCGTAAGTTAGTTAAAGAAATGGGCCGTAAGCAGTTTTCTCCCATTAGTATAAAAGGTGATTTTATCGCTAATGACGCGGTAAAAGTAAAACCTGATTTTGAAACCTTAGCCAAGAAAAATCCTTCTTTGCTTAAAATTATCGCCCAGAAAAACTCCGCGGAGTTTAGTTTAAAATCCGCTTACGCTAATTTTTCTCCCTCGCTTTCCGGCTCGGCCGGAGCCAATAGAACCGGCAGTCATTGGGAGCCTAAGGGTGATCAGTGGAATTTAGGATTAACCCTTTCGATGCCGATATTTGAAGGCGGGTTAAGATTAGCGCAGGTTTCCAAGGCTCAGGCCTATTTAAACCAACTTAATGAAAACGAAAGAAGTATCCGGGATGGTATTGTTTCGGCGCTGGAGGAGAGTTGGGCCTTGTTCCAGGATGCGGTTGAAAATCTGGGAGTTCAGGAAAAGCAATTGATTGCTACGGAAGAGCGTTCAAAGATCGCCCAGGCGGAATATTCCGTGGGATTTATTACCTTCGATAACTGGACGATTATTGAAGATAATCTGGTCAAACAGAAGAGCACGTATTTGAACGCCCAGGCGGAATTGCTCTTGGCGGAAGCCAACTGGATTAAGGCGAAAGGAGAAGTATTGGAATATGAAGAAAAATAAAAAAATTATAACGGTAATCATTCTGATTTTATTGGTTGTTGGTTCATTGGGATTGCTTAAGATTAAAAAGGCCAAGAATACTTCGGAAGTGTCTGAAGAAGTTAATCCGAAGGTAGGTTCTTTGCAGGTGACGATTTCGGTTACTGGGACAGTCTACCCGAAGAACCGGCTTGAAATAATGCCGCCGGTTAGCGGGCGGGTGGAAAGTGTTTTGGTTAAGGAAGGTGATAAAGTGAAAACCGGTCAAACCCTGGCTTGGATGAGTTCGACCGAAAGAGCCGCGCTCTTAGATGCCGCCCGCGGACAGGGTGAGGATAAATTGAAATATTGGCAGGAGGTCTATAAGCCGATTGCTTTATTGGCTCCGATTAACGCCGAGGTGATCGTGGCGACAACCCAGCCCGGCCAGACCGTGACTACGGCCGATGCGGTGGTTGTGCTTTCGGATCAGCTGATCGTGCGTGCCCAGGTAGATGAAACCGACATCGGTAAAGTCAAACTTAATCAAAAGGCGGTAATCAGCCTGGATGCTTATCCGGCGGTTAAAATCAACGCTTTTGTCGAGCATATCTATTATGAATCCGAAACCGTCAATAACGTCACGATCTATAAGGTAGATCTTGTCCCTGAGAATTCTCCTGATTTTTTTCGTTCCGGAATGAACGCGACGGTGGATTTTACGGTTCAGGATAAAGATGGGATATTGCTCCTGCCGGTAGAAGCGGTGCATAAAGATAAAACTGAAAGTTATGTTTTATTAAAACAGGAAGGGAATCCGAATCCCTCTAAGCGGGTTATCCAATTGGGGATTACCGATGATAAAAATTATGAGGTGCTTTCCGGGTTAACCGCTCAGGATACAGTTATGATTACTTCTAAAAAATACGTTTTTCCCAGTAGCGGCAGTACGGGGAGCAATCCTTTTTTACCTAAAATGTCCAACAAAAAAAGTAAAGATAAAGGCGGCCCGCTATAGAGATGATTGAAGTAAAAAATTTATCTAAAACTTATCAGATGGGGCAGGTGAAGGTTGAAGCCCTGCGGAATGTTTCGCTTAAGATTTCCTCCGGGGAGTTCGTGGCGATTATGGGGGCGTCTGGCTCAGGTAAATCCACATTGATGCATGTTTTGGGCCTCCTGGACCGTCCGGATTCAGGTGATTATCTTTTGAGCGGAGAAAATGTCACAAAGCTTACGGATAAGGAACTGGCTCTGGTTAGAAACCGGCTGGTGGGTTTTGTTTTTCAGCAGTTCCATTTACTGCCGAGAATGTCGGCCTTGGAAAACGCCGAACTGCCGTTGATCTATGCGGGTAAAAGACATTTGAAAGACCGGGCGGCAAAAGAAATCGAGGAGGTTGGTTTAAAAGACCGGATGTTTCATAAGCCCAATGAAATGTCCGGAGGCCAACAGCAGAGGGTGGCGATTGCCCGCAGTCTGGTTAATGAACCGCCGATAATTTTCGCCGATGAGCCTACCGGTAACCTGGACTCAAAAAGTAAACTGGAGATCATCGGGATCTTGAAAAAGCTTAATGAAAAAGGCAAGACCATCGTGATTGTTACCCATGAAAGCGAAATTGCCGCTTACGCCAAAAGGGTTATTAATATGCGCGATGGGCAGATCATTTCTGATCAGGTTGTTTCGGGTTCGGCTAAGCCGGGTTCTTCCGGGGAAGGCGTGGTTGGATCCGGGAATTTAGTTAAAGATATATTATCTAAATCCAATAGCGCGGTAAAAGGCGGGATGGAATTTTTGGATTATCTTCGGCAGGCGGTTTCGGCGATGTTATCGCATAAGATGCGCGCGTTTTTATCTATACTGGGCATACTCATCGGTGTGGCCGCGGTAATCGCGATGTTAGCGATCGGCCAGGGCGCTCAGGAGTCCATCGAAAAACAATTGTCTTCATTGGGCTCTAATCTCTTGATCGTTCGCCCGGGTGCCCAGAAATCCGGAGGGGTCGCTTTGCAATCGGGGTTGACTACGCGTTTTACTTTCCAGGATATTGAAGAGATCAAGAAACTTAGTGATTACGTGAAATATGTCAGCCCTTCGGTTAGAGACAGGGTGCAGTTGGTTTACGCGGATAAGAACTGGAATACGCAGGCTGAGGGGGTGGGGGTTAGTTACGCGCAGCTACGTTCCTCTGAGCCGACTGTCGGAAGATTCTTTACCGATGAAGAAGTAAAAATGAGGAGCAAAGTAGCTTTGTTGGGAATGACTGTGGTTAAGGAACTTTTCGGTACGGATAATCCAATCGGCCAGACGGTAAAAATAAATTTGATTAATTTTAAGGTAATCGGCATCCTGCCGGAGAAGGGTTCCGCCGGGCCTCAGGACCAGGATGATACGGTGATTATCCCTATTACTACCGCCATGTACCGGGCCTTCGGTAAACAATATATCGATTCTATTTATGTGGAGGCGGTTAGCCCGGATACGATTGATTTGGCTCAGGAAGAGATCGAAAATCTGATTATCAAACAACATCGTTTGATTACCGATGATCAAAAAGATTCGTTTCAGATCCGCAATATGTCCGATATCAAGAAGACTCTGGAATCGACGACCCAGACGATGTCTCTTTTGCTGGGAGCGATTGCCGCGATCTCGCTTTTAGTCGGCGGTATCGGGATTATGAATATTATGCTGGTCTCGGTAACCGAGCGTACGCGTGAGATCGGCCTGCGTAAGGCCATCGGCGCCAATAACCGGGATATCTTGACGCAATTTCTGATTGAGGCGATCCTGATGTCTTTTATCGGCGGCTTGGCGGGAGTTATTCTCGGTAGCAGCGCTTCGGTATTAATCTCTATGCTTTCAGGCTGGTCGGTTAAGGTCTCTTTGTTTTCGGTGGTTTTGGCCACGGTCTTTTCCCTGGTCGTGGGGGTAGTTTTCGGGATCTGGCCGGCAAAACAGGCCTCCCGGCTTAATCCAATCGAGGCGCTAAGATACGAATAATAAATATTTAATAAAGGATTAATCATGAAAAATAAACGGATACTCTCCGGAGTGGTGATTGTTTTGTGTGGGTTTTTCCTTGCGGGTTGCCGTAGCCCGGAATTATACAGCTCCTGGAAAAACCGTGAAATCGCTATCGATGGTAAATACACCGATTGGGATGAAGCCGCTTCTTATTATAATGAGGAAGAAAAAATAGTGCTTAATCTGGCCAATGATAACGATTACCTTTATATTTGTTTGATTACCCGGAATCGGTCGATCGAATCCCGGATTATGGAATCAAGTTTCATTGTTTGGCTGGATTCCTCCGGAGGTAAAAATAAAGTATTCGGGATTTGTTTTCCTACCGGCCTAAAAGCCATAGGGATGAGGATTGATAACCAAAAGAGGGACCCTAAAAAAGATTGGCAGGACCAGGAGGATAAGGGAAGTTTAATTGATCGGGAAAAAGAGAATCTAAGAGACAAAAATTTTAATCAGCGTCTTGAGACCCTTGAGGGATTGCAGGAAACCCTGGAGATTCTTAATGCTCCAATTGATCTTGCTAACAGAAAACGGAGGTTTGTTCCTCCGGGAGGACTGGATAAAGATAAGATGCCCACTAAAGCGGGGCCTGATCAAAAGCCTGATTCTCTAAATGATTGGCCTAAAGATTTGACTCTAAGTGAGGCGAAAGATCTGGGGATTGAAGCCAGAATCGGCCGACAAAATGATTATTTTGTTTATGAGCTTAAGGTTCCGCTAATTAAGTCCGATAAGCGCCCATACGCGGTTGGGATTCAAAAAGGAAAACCCGTAAGTTTAGGTTTAGAGATCGGGAATGCCTCCTTAAATAACTCCGCCGGCCGGATGAGTGGACCGGGTAACGAGCCGGGCCGATTTGATGGCGGAAGTAGTTTTGGAGGAGAGAACAAATTCCGATTGTGGCTCTCGGTAGTACTTTCTTCGAAACAAGGTAATTAAACTATATATAACGCGTAACTGGTAACTATTCACGAGTTACTTATTCTTCGTTTCAGTCTTCGTTTTTGTTTTTCCCGTACATTCTGCCTGCTAACTTTTATCTACTGTTGTTTAGTTTTTAGCTGACCGCTGAAAGTTGATGGCTGATGGCTGACCCCCGATATAATTTTACTTGACAAAATAATTGTAGTGTGCTACATTTTTATTGTCAACCATATGATTATAGCAGGAGGAAAGTTCGAAGTGGTTACTAAAGAATATTCGCTGCGGGAAAAAAAACACGCCAAGACCAAAATCGCGATCATGAATGCTTTTATTAAGCGTTTAGAGAAAACCCGATTTGATGATATCTCTATCCGCCAGATCTGTAAAAGCGTAGAGATTTCCGAAGGCACCTTCTTTAATTATTTTCCGGAGAAAATTGACATTATCAACTACTATATGAATCTTATGTTCCTTAAGATCATCTGGAAGGCGCGTAAAGATACCGCGCAGGTTCAATACTTGTCTTTAATTAATGCTACTTTTTCCGAACTAGCTGCGGAGTTGTTAAATTGTAATAATATTGTTTATCAGCTGATCTCGCTTATGATTATCCAACAGGAAAGGCCCAGGACAGTAGAGATCTCCAGGTTGGAAAGGAGTATCTTTTTTCCAGGTTCCGAAGGTATTGATAATATTCGGGTTATACTCGTAGATGATTTTCTAAAGGAGTGCTTGCAAGGCGCGGTAAAGAATGGCGAGCTTTCCAAGACTATTAAAATTGATGATGTATTGATATCCCTGATGACTATACTCAGCGGTACTTTATTAGCGGCTAAATTTACGGATATTAAAGACAGATCATATCATTATTTGCGTCAACTAAAGTTTCTTTGGGATGGGCTAGGGGTAAAAAGGCAATAAAATGAGGAAGAATGAAAAAACAGATTAGATCTACGGTAAATTTAGGGGTCATTGCTGTATTTATTTTGAATATTGTTTTTACCGGCTATGCTCAGGAAATTTCTGTTTTACAGATTGGGCTTGATGATACGGTCAGGCGGGCAATTGATACCAGCGAAGAATTAAAGATAAAAGATAGACAGGTTGATAAGAGCGAAGGTTTCTATAAAGAAACCCGCGCAGGTATGCTGCCGCATATAAGCGCTGAGTCATCTTTTTATTATAATATTGATTATCCCAGTTCGATGGAATTAGGCAGCTATGACAGCATCTCGGGAGTGACTGCTTCACAGGTAATCTGGTCATTTGGTAAGATTATGCACGCGGTGGATTCGGCCAGGAAATCGGTTGAGGCCAGTAGATTTAATCGGGAAGCGAGTAAATATGAGATTATTTACAACGCCAAGCTGAGTTATTTTAGTAACCTGCTTGCCAGAAACGCCTTGACGATAACCGAAAGTTCATATTCTAACGCCCTTGAGAATAAGAAATTACTGGGGGGAAGAGCTTATGGCGGACGAAGTTCCAAATACGAGATTTTGAGGATGGATACGGAAGTAGCTGCCCGGGTGCCTTCGGTAAACGAAGCCCGCGCCCAATTCGGCACCGCCGCTGAAACTTTAAAGAAAGTAACCGGAATCAATTCTGAACGGGAAATTCAGTTGACGGATGATTTTAAAGGCGACTATAATGAGCTTGATTATGAGCTGCTGGTATCGGCAATGTATGAATATGAACCGAATTTAAAGAGTTTGACTAAATATATGGAATCGGCTGAGGCTAAGGTGAAGAGTAAGGTCGCCAGTTTTTTCCCCACGGTCTCCGGTTTTACCAGCTGGGATTATTTGGGGGCGCCAAGCGATTCGATGCTCAATGGTAATGAAACCGGCAGTTATGCTTTTGCCGGTTTTAAAATTAGCGTGCCGATTTGGGAGGGTGGAGAGAAACAAGCGCAGTTAAGACAAGTACGCATGGACAAAGAAATCGCGATTCTGCAGAAGAAGCAAGCTGAAAAGAATTTACTCCTGGCGCTTAAAAAAGCTTCATTGGAATATCAGCAATACCGGGATAATTTAAAGGCTAATCTGGAAGCGGTGCGGCTGGCTGAAGAATCATTCAAGCAGACGCAGGAAATGTTTGCTTCCGGCCAGGTGGATCTGACTGATTTAAATGACTCTGAACTTCTCTTGACCAATCAGAGACTAAGTAAAGAGATGACCTTATACAATATTAATGTTACCTTGGCCAAAATTGAAAGATTAATCGCCGGGCATTATGAGGGGAAAAATGTCAAAGGGAAAGCTTAATTTCAGGGTTGTGTTAAATTTAGCAATAGTTTTAATCTGTATTTTTTTTATTTTTGTGACGATGAAGATGGTCGAGACTAAGCGCAACAGCCCAATTATCAGTTTTGTCGCCGAATGGAGCCGGGAGGGTAAACCGGTAACGGTTAAAGAAATAAAAGCAGCCGACGTTCCGGCATATACAAAAATTACGGTGATTAAAAACTCGGATAAAATCGCAACGGGTTTTGTTACCGCCGATATTAAGGATAAACTTAAAATAGGCCAGGATGTTTTTTTCACTGATGGCGGCGTCTCTTGCGGGAAGATAGCGAAATTGGCTGAGAGTTTGGATTCGAACACCGGGATGTTTCCGGTAGCCGTGGAGTTTATTTCTCCGGTTAGCGTTTCCGGATCAGTGCTGGTGCTTTTTGCGCGGGTGCATACTTTAGCGCAGGTATTGGTTGTGCCTAATAGTATTCTGGATATTTCGCGTGGTGATTATTATTTATGGAAAATCGAAAATCAAAAGGCCAAAAGAGTACAGGTTAAAATCGGTTTGCGTGATGGTTATGGGGCGGTAATCAAACAAGGGGTTAGTTCCGGAGACCAGATAGTTTTTAGCGGCCAAAGCTCCTTAAAGGAAAATGATTTGGTAGATATCCTTAGAGAAGAAACTGTCCCTCAGAAGGAAGAAGAAGGTAAACTCAAATGATCGAATATTTCGTAAAACACAAAGTAACCACGATTATGCTTGTTTTGGTGTTTGTGGTTTTAGGGTTATATAGTTATTCGAATATACTTGTCGAAAAATTCCCTAAAATTGATTATCCCATTGTTACCGTTTCCGTGGAATACCCCGGGGCAACGCCTTTGGAGGTAGAGACCCTGGTGGTGAAGAAGGTTGAGGACGCGGTATCTGAGATCTCGGAGATCAAAAAGATTAAGAGCAAATCTTATGACAGTTTAGGGTATGTTTCTATCGAATTTTTACTCTCGGCGGATGTGAATGTGAAATCAATTGAAGTCAAAGATAAGGTTGACGCGATTTTAAACGATCTTCCGGACGCGATCGAGAAGCCGGTAATTGAAAAATATGACCCTTTGGTCCAGCCGGTAATGGATTTAGTGCTCTCCAGCGATACACTAAATGTGCGCGACCTTTATGAGTACGCGGATAAGACCTTAAAGACAAAGTTTTCTTCGATTGCCGGAGTGGCCAAGGTCGATGTTTATGGCGGTAAAAAACGGCAGGTTAATGTCCGGCTTGACCCGATGTTGATGAAACAGCGCTATATCAGTATCGGCGAAGTAATCAATCAGATGCTGGTTAAAAACAAGAATGTTCCCGCCGGCAACCTGGAAAAAGGATTCAACGCTTTGAGTGTGCGATTTATCGGTGAATTCCAGAGCGTGGATGAGATCGCCCAGATGAAGCTTGTTTCTTCGGAGGGCACGGCTTTTAAGCTTAAAGACATCGCGGTGGTTGAAGATAGCTATAAAAAGGTAGAAACTTTTGCCAGCTACAATGGGAAAGAGGTGGTTGGGCTTTCGATTAACAAGTCCTCTGACGGTAATGCCGTATTTATCTCCAAAGAAATGCGCAGGCGTCTGGATGAATTCAGGGGCATGCTTCCTGAGGGCATAAAGATGGATATCGCTAGCGATACCACCAGCTTTATTATTAATGAAACTAGTGGCACGGAAGAAAGTATTCTTTTTGGCATAATTCTCACTGCTTTGATCCTTTATTTATTTTTGGGTAGATGGGATACGACGTTTATTGCCTGTATTATCATCCCAACCTCGATTGTTTCCACGTTCTTTCCGGTTTGGATGTCGAATTTTTCGATCAATACCATAACTCTTTTGGCCATTGCCACGGTTTTGGGAACGCTTATCTCTAACGCCTTGATTATCATCGAAAATGTCCTGGCCCATCTTGAACGTTATAAGGATGACCCGGAAAAGGCGGCAATTGAAGGGACCAAAGAAGTGGTTGTTCCGATTATCGCTTCTACCGGAACCAACCTGGTGGTTTTTATGCCGATTTCGATGATGGGCGGGATCGTAGGCTTAATGATGAAATCCTTTGGCCTGACCGTGGTCTACGCTACTCTTTTTTCCTTGTTGGCTTCATTTTCGCTTACGCCTATGCTTTGCGCGGCGATATTAAAACCTAAGGTAGCCCAGAAACTTGGCCGTGCCCAGGGCCTGTTTTCTACAATTTTCGCTCCGTTAAAATGGATGCGTAAATGCGTTGATGGCAGTATGGAATTCCTGAAAAGAGAATACAAGTATGTTTTTGATTTTATCTTTCGGTATCCCAAGCTAACTATCATGGCGATTGTTTCTCTGTTTGCCGTTTCGTTATTTCTGACTTCTTATATCGAAAGCGATTTTGCCCCGCAGTCAGATGAAGACCAGATTAAAATTAATATCATTCTGCCGCAAGGCTCGACTATTGAGAGGACGATCGAAACTACTAAGGTAGTCGAGAAGTATTTGGATACACTTGCTGAGAAAAAATCCTATCTGACTAATATCGGCGAAAACGGCGTTGAAAATGCCAAGATTACTTTGGATTTAATGCCTTTAAAGGAACGCAAGAGAAAAGATACGCAGATTATGGATTCGCTTACGCAATTTATGGCCAAGATCCCGGATATTGAAACCAGTTTTGAACGCGGGATTGCTATTGAGCCGGGGATCGGGGATATCGCGATCGATTTATACGGCCTTGATTATGAAACGATGATTAAAATATCCGAGCAGATGAAGGAAATGATGCAACAGAGCGGATATTTTAGGAGCGTAATTCTGTCTTATAAAGTTCCCCGGAATGAAATACGGCTAATACCCTATCAAGATAAACTTGTTGAATTCGGATTGACCGCCGCGGGTGCCGGTTCTGTTTTGCGTTCTTCTATTTACGGAGAAGACTCTAACGTCTACAAGGAAAAAGGCGAGGAGTATAAAGTTAATCTGGAATTAAATGATAAATACGCCCAGGACTTTGATGATTTAAAGGTTATTTCGATTCTTTCCAAAAAGGGCTTAATCTCGATCAATGAGTTGGGCGAATTGAAAACCGATAAGGCTATTCCGACTATTTGGCATAGAGACAGGGCGCGGGTTATTCATCTTGACGGTTTTCTCGGGAAAAGCGCCTTTGGTTTTGTGAGCAACAACTTAGATAAGAAATTCAAGGACATAACTTTTCCCTCAGGATACGGATATCGTTATACGGGGAATGCGGAAAATATGTATGAAACAAATAGAGAGATGG
>Ga0172381_10006895_pt1 | contig 11320 bp, 14 predicted proteins | sample Leawel6488metaG_FD_119754 | JGI IMG/M metagenome (GOLD analysis project Ga0172381, IMG submission 119754) | Leachate microbial communities from a municipal landfill in Southern Ontario, Canada - Leachate well 64-88 metaG | ecosystem: Engineered > Solid waste > Landfill > Unclassified | place... | reverse complement strand
TTATTTAGAGATCGTTTGAAAATTGCTTTAGGTTATGACGCTAATCCTTGGACACCAAAAGATGCTTTTATGGCGTCCTCAATGTATTTAACAGATTTAGGAGCCTATGGAAATTCTGCCAGTGCTCAGAGTAAAGCTGCTTGTAGATATTATGGTTCAGGAGGAAGTTATTGTTCTTATAGCACAAGTGTGATGCAATTAAAAACAGCTATTCAAACAAACATTGATTTGCTTTCTGACTAAAATTATGATAGTTTAATAAAACGATGAAAAAAGATATACACCCAAAATATAATATTAAAACGAAAGCAACTTGTGCTTGTGGAGCTGTTTTTGAAGTTGGTTCAACTATGCCTGAAATCAAAATGGAGATTTGTAGTAAATGTCATCCTTTTTATACTGGTAATGATAAAGTTATGGACACAGCTGGACGTGTAGAAAGATTCAATAAACTCAGAGCTGCATCTGCTAAAGCTAAAAAAACCAAGAAGTAAATGAACTTAGAAGAATTAAAAAAGAATCACAATACAAGCTATCTAGCGGGTATTTTGGAGCGTCTGAATAAAGAAGAAATTGAAGTGAGAGAAATGCTTGTGAAAGATATTTCTTTAAAAGAAATGGTGGAAGGGGAATTGAAATATATTCAAGAACAAAGAGAGGCTACGGAAAAACAAATTCAAAATATTTTAGATAAAAATATTGAAGAAGAAGAGATGGCAAATGAAGTTGTGCTTGAAGTGCGAGCTGGAGCAGGCGGGGATGAAGCTTCTCTTTTTGCTTGGGAACTTGCTCATATGTATGAATTATTTTCTACAATAAGAGGTTGGCAATGGAAAACTAATTATGAGTCAAAGAGTGAATTAGGAGGATATAAAGAAGCTAGTTTTGAAATAAAAGGTAAAGATGTTTATAAAATGTTACGTTACGAAACTGGAGTGCATAGAGTGCAAAGAATTCCAGCAACAGAAAAAAATGGCAGAGTTCATACCTCTACTGCGTCAGTAGCTATTTTACCAATTAGAAAAAAAGTAAATTTTGTAATCAATCCTGCAGATTTAGAAATGGAATATTCACGTTCGGGTGGAAAGGGAGGACAGAATGTAAATAAAGTTGAAACAGCTGTCCGACTTATTCACAAACCTACCGGTATTGATGTTCGTTCTACAAATGAAAGAAGTCAATTGGCCAACAAAGAAAAAGCGATGATGATTTTGACTGCTAAACTTCAACAACTTGAAGAAGAAAAAGAAGCACAAAAATATTCTGGTGAACGTAAAGCACAAATTGGAACAGGAGACAGAAGTGAAAAAATTCGCACATATAATTTTTCTCAGGACCGTATTACAGATCATCGCATCAAAAAATCTTGGCACAATTTGCCAAAAATAATGTTAGGGAATATAGAAGAAATCATAAATGCTTTAGAATCTGGCGAAACAGGAGATGAAGAAGAATAAAAAGTGTCAAACATCGGGTGTTTGACATAAAGTTTGAGCATTGATTACATATATCAGCGATAGCGTAAATACGTAATTTGTATTTACATTTTTAAGAATATATTGTATATTTAATTTGGCTTTGTTGTTCATTGAAAGCCTAAAAAATAACAAAATATCAAACAAACAAGGAGATACAGCCATGATGAATCTAGTTGAAATGGTTGTGGGTCCAGATCTGACGCTGGACTGGCTTCAAAAGAAAAACAAACTATTCATTGAATTAGGCGCTCAATTTGTGCGTGGAACTATTTCTATTGCTAAATTTGAGGAGTTTGTTTTTAGAGGAGAAAAAGCAACAAGGAAAATGGATTCCAGATCACCAACTCAGCAATTAGATGCTTGGGAAGATTTATTGTCAATCCTAGATTACAAATTAAAATCAGGAATGATATTTTTTCCGCAAGTTCAATTATTTATTGAACACCAAGATCCTTATGATTTTGATCTCTTGAAGGAAAAAATTAAATTTCCCACTATCTGTGCAGTTGGATTTAGTCAGTCTGAAGAAAAAATTCTCAAAGAGTATTGTTCTAGTGTAGATACATTTATCCCCTGTAGTTCAATGGATACGTTTATTTCCATTGGGAAATTACCTCTAGAATTTTCTAAACATGATATTATTGTCTTTCAGGGATATTCTGAAACGGGAGTATTCTTAAAAAAGAATTTTTTGAAATTAAAAAAAGAATTTTCCAGGAGTCTATGGTTTTTGGTGGATAGAAAAACACATGATTCCGAATCTTATTTCAATTTCCAAAAAGAAGACGAAATTCCAAATCCGTTTGAAAAAAAGTTCATTTCTTTTTATCCTGGAGTTGAATATTTTATTAATCTCAGAAATGAAAAAGATATAAAAGGTTTATTGGAATATCTTAAATAAGTAAGAATCCGTAGCTTTGAAGAAAGTTACGGATTTTTTTTATTGCTATTTTTTGAGATATGTGCCATACTTGCAAAGTAGTTTCTCGGGAGCTTTTAAGTTTTTGTTAAAGAGATTTGAGCGACAGGGGTAACCTACGTTCCGACACAGAGTCGGAACATTATAATTATTTTTTGCTCGTTTTTTAAAAATGAGAGAAGTATAAATATATGGCTACAAAGCTATATGTAGGGGGACTCCCTTACAGTGTTCAAGAAGATGCTCTTAAAGAGTACTTCGCACAAGCTGGAAATGTTATATCAGCTGTGATTATTATGGACAAAATGTCCGGTCGCTCAAAAGGTTTCGGATTCGTAGAAATGGCAACAGCAGAGGAAGCAGCAAATGCTATCTCTATGTTTAATGACCAAGAATTTGAAGGACGCAAACTTACAGTAAATGAGGCTCGTCCAATGGAAGCTCGCGCTCCTAGAACAGGTGGCAATGGCGGATATGGCAACAGTAACGGCGGTTACGGCGGTGGAAATCGCGGACGCAGAGAATACTAATTTTTTAGATTCTTATATAAATATAAAAAACCACTTTCAAGTGGTTTTTTATATTGCAAACAATAAAAACATAAAATAATACTTTTTCACGACTCGCACTCCAACCTGGCAATGGTTCACGAGTGTAATATTGCGTATGTCGAAAAAAGTATTATTTTATGTTTTTATTGTATTTGCCTAAAAATATTATTTTTGTTATCTTTATAATATAAATATTGAGCGTGTAGTTCAGTGGTAGAACGCTGTCCTGATAAGACAGAGGTCGAAGGTCCGATTCCTTCCACGCTCACAGAGACTTTTCCACATTTGCATCAAACATATTACTATATTATAATGAAATAAAGCTCAGAAGAGCTTTATTTTTATGGGAAAAAGCAAAAATAATAATGAAATACCTTTAATGGGCATAGCCTTAAGACTTTTTAGCGAAGTTTCCGGATGGATTGGCTTTCCAGTAGTGATAGCAGTGATAGGCGGTAAAAGGCTTGATAAATATTTTGGAACCGCTCCAGTTTTTATTTTAGTTTTTGCCAGTATTGCTTTTGTTGTTTCCTGTATTGGAATAATTCGCACAGTAAAAAAATATACTGCAGAATTAAAAGAGCATGAAGAAAAAGAAGAAAAACAGGAAGATAAAAAATAAAAATATATGGAACATGAAAAAAATTTAATAATAACAGAAGAGACACAAGAAATACAAAGTCAAACAGGAGAACAAACAGAACAAAAAATTTCTCAAGAGACTACGCTTTTTGCGGAGCCAATTTATCACACAGAAAATTTTATAATTACTAATGCTCTTATTACCAGTTGGGTTGCGGTTTTTGTGTTAATTATTGTCTCTTTTTTCTTACGTTCCAAACTTCGTGAAATTCCACGTGGGATCCAAAATGTTTTTGAAATGATTATTGAAGGAGCACTTTCTTTATGTGATCAGATTACAAACAATAGAGTTCTTTCAGAAAAAATTTTTCCATTTGCCATTTCTGTTTTCTTTTTTATTTTAACAAACAATTGGCTTGGGTTACTTCCATTTGGAGGATTTGGAATTTTAGAAAAGGGGAATGAAGGACTTTCTTTTATTCCGTTTCTTAGAGGTGGAACTGCTGACATAAACACAACACTAGGACTTGCCATAATGGCTGTTTTTGGAGCGAATTTGTTTGGCGTTTTTTCTGTAGGCTTATGGAAAACTTTCAATAAATATGTTAATCTGGAAGTACTTGGAGAAATAGGAAAAAAAATAATAAAAGACCCTACTATCATTCTTGTTGCTCCAGTAACGTTCTTTGTCGGGTTGATTGAACTTGTCGGCGAATTTGCAAAAATGGCATCCCTTTCTTTTCGTCTTTTTGGTAATATTTTTGCTGGAGAAGTTCTTTTGGCGTCTATTGCATCTATGATGGCATTTATTGTTCCGATTCCTTTTCTTTTTCTAGAAATTCTTGTCGGTTTTATTCAGGCACTTATTTTTTCAATTTTGTTGGTTGTTTATTTTACAATTGGAACAAGTGATCATGAAAGTGGAGAACCTGCCCGCAATGCTTCGCATAGCGATACGAGTGGGGGTCACAAAGAAAAACATGAGGTCGTTATTATTAATTAATTTATAAAAATTATGGAAGAATTAACACCCTTTGCAAAAGCAATATTAATGGCGGTCGGGGCTATAGCTCCAGCTATTTCTATCGGTTGGATTGGAAAAACAGCAATGGAATCAATCGGACGTAATCCAGAAGCAGCAGGAAAAATTCTTGTGCCAATGCTTCTTTCTTGTGCTTTCGCTGAAGCTATTGCTATTTATGTGCTTGTTATCGCGTTTTCAATTTAGTTGGCAGTCAAAAAGATTTAAAATTTAGAATTTTTTTTAAATTTTGAATCTTTACCACCGCCCGCTACTTGCGTGTGGTTAGATTATTTTTTTTAACTTAATTTCCAATGGAATCAATAATAAATACTTTTCATCTTGATTATAAAATTATTTTAGCCCAAATTATAAATTTTGGTGTTGTTTTTACTGTTTTATATATATATGCCATTAAACCACTAGGCAAAATAATGAAAGAACGTTCAGAAAAAATAGAAAAGGGTGTAGATGATGCAAAATCAAATGCTGAAATTTTAAATAAAACAAAAACGGAATATGAAAAAGTTTTGACTAAGGCGCGAATAGAAGCGGATAAAATATTTCAAGATGGTAAAAAAGAAGCCGAAATTAAAAAAGTTGAAATGTTAGAAAAAGCCAAAGATGAAGTTTCTGTTATGATAGAAAATGGCAAAAAGACTCTGGAAAATGAAAAAACGAAAATGCTTTCTGGAACCAAGGAAGAAATTACTTCCTTGGCTGTTAAAATAGCCGAAAAATTAATAGCCGGAAAAGTTGACGGAAGTTTTGACGAAAAAACAATAGAGGAAATAAAAAATTTATAAATAAAATTATATGGCGACCTTATCAAACAACGATATAGCAAATGCGATTTATGCAGTTTCCAAAGAAAAAAAGGGGGAAGAACTTTCGGATATGTTCAAAAAAGTGGTGGATTTTTTAAATCGTAAACGTTTGTTATCCAGAGCACCAGATATATTGGGAAAATTAGATAAAATAATAAATTTAAAAGAAGGAAAAATTTTAGTAAAAATATTAAGTGCTAAAAAACTTAGCGAAAAAACTAAAAAAGAATTAAGTTTTTTATTAGAGAAACGTTACAAAGCAAAAGAGATTTTATTTGAAGAAAAATTGGATGAAAAATTGTTAGGAGGGATGAAGTTGGAAATTAATGATGAAATTATTGATTTAACAATTAGAAATAAATTAAAAAAATTACAAGAACATTTAACAAAAAGATATGAGTAAAAATTATATAGTAGAAAATTTAAAAAAAGAGATAGACAATTTTTCTTCACAAATAAAGATTGAAAAAGTCGGTCATGTTATAGAAGTTTTTGATGGTATCGCAAAAATATCTGGACTTTCAGATATAAAATCTTCTGAAATGGTAACTTTTCCAAATGGCGAGACTGGAGTTGCTCTTAACTTAGAAGAAGATACAGTCGGAACTATTATTTTAGGAGATTTTTCTAAAATAAAAGAAGGAGATGAAGTAAAAGCCACTGGCAGAATTCTTGAAGTTCCAGTTTCTGATAATATTATTGGGAGAGTTGTAAATGCTCTCGGTGTTGAGATTGATGGAAAAGGGACTATAAAAAGCGAAAAAACTTATCCTATTGAAAAAGTTGCTCCAGGTGTTATTACTCGTCTCTCTGTTTCTGAACCTGTGGCTACTGGAATAAAAGTTATTGATAGTATTATTCCTATCGGTCGCGGACAACGTGAACTTATTATTGGAGATCGTCAAACTGGTAAAACTGCAATTGCAATTGATGCGATTTTAAATCAAAAGGGACAGAATATGATTTGTGTTTATGTTTCAATCGGGCAAAAAGATTCTAAACTCCGTAAATTGCAAACTCGTTTAGAAGAAGATGGCGCAATGAAATATACTATCATAGTGTCTGCTGGTGCTTCAGAATCGGCCGCTCTTTCTTATATTGCTCCTTATACCGGAGTTTCCATTGCTGAATATTTTATGGATCAAGGGAAAGATGTTTTAATAATTTACGATGATCTTTCCAAACATGCTGTTGCTTATCGTGAAATTTCTCTTTTACTTAGACGTCCGCCAGGTCGTGAAGCATATCCAGGAGATGTTTTTTATTTGCATTCTCGTTTACTTGAACGTGCTTGTCGTAGGAATAAAGAATATGGTGGCGGTTCTATCACTGCTTTACCAATTATTGAAACTCAAGCTGGAGATGTCTCTGCTTATATTCCAACAAACGTTATTTCTATTACAGATGGACAAATTTTCTTGGAGACAGATTTATTTTATAAAGGTATACGTCCCGCAGTAAACGTTGGACTTTCAGTTTCTCGTGTGGGTTCCTCTGCTCAAATTAAAGCAATGAAAAAAGTTGCGGGGACTTTAAAATTAGATTTGGCTCAATTTCGTGAACTTGAAGCTTTTGCTCAATTTGGTTCTGATCTTGATAGTGCAACAAAGCAACAATTGGAACGTGGTAAGCGTGCTGTAGAAGTCTTAAAACAACCACAATACGCTCCTATGGCTGTAGAAAATCAAGTAATAATTCTTTATGCGTTGACGAAAGGTTATATGGATGATATTGCTATTGATAAAATTAAAGAATTTGAAGAAGGATTGATTGGATATGCCGTAAATAATGCAAAAAAATTCCTGAAAGAAATTACAGAAACAAAAATGTGGACTGAAAGTAGTGAAGAAGAATTAAAAAAAGTAATTACTGAATTTAAGAATAGTTTTCAAACTAGAATCTAATTTATATGGCTGGAACAAAAGAAATTAAAAGAAGAATAAAAAGTGTGAAGAGTACAAAAAAAATTACTAAAGCAATGGAACTTGTGGCTGCTTCAAAAATGAAAAGAGCAGTTTCATCTACACTTGCTTCGCGTTTATATGCGGAATATTCTTGGGAAATTTTAACTTCTATTGCTAATAGTTCTGAAGAAATAAAACATCCATTGTTTTCTGAAAGAGAAAAAAAAGAAGGAGAAGAAAATAAAAAACAAAATATTTTACTTGTTCTCATCACTTCCAATCGCGGACTTTGTGGAGCTTATAATGCGCAAGTTGTTAAAAAAGTAATTTCTTTATTAAAAAATGAAAATGTTAATATAGATATTGTCACTTTAGGAAAAAAAGGAGACACAATGATGCGTCGTATTGGTAGAAATGTTATTGCTAGTTTTTTTACTCTTCCAGATAATGTTTCTCTTTCTGATATTGTTCCAGTTTCGGAGCTTGTTATAAATGAATATAATCTTGAACATTATGATAAAGTTTTGATTGCTTACACTGATTTTATTTCGGCTCTTTCTCAAAAACCAAACATAAAACAAGTTATTCCTATTTCTAAGACTAGTTTAAGAGATTTAATAGAAACTCTGGGAGATAATTTTAACGAAAACAAAAACAAAAAAGACGAAAATAATATCTTGGTATCCGAGAAAAAAACCGATTATTTATTTGAAGGAGATAAAGAAAATTTAATAAAATCATTAGCAGAAAAAATAACCAGAATGCAAATATATCAAATGATTCTTGAATCCAATGCTTCAGAACAATCTTCTAGAATGGTCGCTATGAAGAACGCTTCAGAGGCTGCAGGGGAAATGATAGATGATTTAACATTAGTATTTAATAAAGCCCGTCAGGGTAATATTACGAGAGAAATTTCGGAAATAAGTGCAGGTATGGCTTCAGTTAGTTAAAAGTTATAAAGTTTATAAAGTTAAAAGTAATTATTAAAAATATATGCAAAAAACAACAGGTATAATAAAAAGAATAATCGGACCGGTCGTGGATGTCGCTTTTGAAGGTGAACTTCCAAAAATTTATGATGCTCTTTTAGTAAAAAAGGGAGACGTTTCTATAACTCTTGAAGTAGAACAACATATTGGTAGAGATATAGTTCGCGCTGTAGCAATGGATTCCACAGATGGTCTTTCTCGCGGAATGGAAGTTGAAAATACTGGTGCTCCTATTTCTGTGCCTGTTGGAAAAGAAACATTAGGAAGAATTTTTAATGTGCTTGGCGCTCCGATTGATAATGGAAAAAATATTTCTAGCGCGGTTTCTCCTATCCATCGTAATGCTCCATCATTCGTTTCTCAATCCACAAAAGTTGAAATTCTTGAAACAGGTATTAAGGTTATTGATCTTATTTGTCCAGTTTTAAAAGGAGGGAAGGTTGGTCTTTTTGGAGGTGCAGGTGTTGGTAAAACTGTTGTTATTCAAGAATTAATTCATAACATTGCTTCAAATCATGGAGGCTATTCTGTATTTGCTGGTGTTGGAGAAAGAACTCGTGAAGGTAATGATTTATATCACGAAATGAAAGATTCAAAGGTTCTTGATAAGGTTGCCATGGTATTCGGACAAATGAATGAACCACCAGGGGCTCGTTTACGAGTTGCTCTCTCTGGATTAACGATGGCTGAATATTTCCGTGATCAAGAAAATAAAGATGTGCTCTTTTTTATAGATAATATTTTTCGTTTTACTCAAGCTGGTTCTGAGGTATCAGCTTTGCTTGGACGTATTCCTTCTGCTGTTGGGTATCAACCAACTCTTGCAACAGAAATGGGAATTTTACAAGAAAGAATTACCTCTACTGATAAAGGTTCTGTTACTTCGGTGCAAGCTGTGTATGTGCCAGCTGATGACTTAACTGATCCTGCTCCAGCAACAACATTTTCTCACTTAGACTCTACTGTTGTTTTGAATCGTTCACTCTCAGAAATAGGTATTTACCCAGCTGTTGACCCTCTTGATTCATCTTCAACCATTCTTGACCCACATATCGTAGGAAAAGAACATTATGAAGTTGCTCGTGAAGTTCAACGTGTTTTGCAACGTTATAAAGATTTGCAAGATATTATTGCAATCTTGGGTATGGAGGAATTATCTGAAGCAGATAAAGAACTTGTTGCACGTGCTCGTAAAATTCAAAAATTTCTTTCACAACCAAATTTTGTAGCGGAACAATTTACTGGGAGAAAAGGTGTTTATGTTCCACTTTCTGAGACTATCAGATCATTCAAAGAAATTTTGGAAGGTAAACACGATGATAAATCAGAAAATGATTTTTATATGCAAGGAGCAATATAAAAATAAATAAAATATGAGCCTTCACCGGATTTTGGCGAAAGTTGGCCCTTAAATAAAATATGAAACAATTAAAATTAAAAATAATAACACCAGAACGATTAATTTTGGAAGAAATGGTAGATCAAGTAAGTATTCCTACAAAATTAGGTGAAATTACGATTTTACCTAATCATATTCCTTTGATTACAGAAATTACTTCGGGAGATATTGTAGCTTTAATAGATGGTGAGCATATTCCAATGGCAGTTGTTGGTGGTTTTTTGGAAGTAAAAAAACCTGTCCGCAATACTTCGGATAGCGATGCAGGCGGGGATGAAAATATAACCGAAGTGACTGTCTTAGCTGATTTTGCAGAACATGTAAAAGAATTGGGAGAAGAAGCTATAGAAAAAGCAAAAACTAGAGCTGAAGAATTAAAAGAAAAAATGAAAGATAAAGAAATTGTTGATTATGAACATTTTGCTACCGAACTAGAACGTTCACTCACTCGTGTTCGGATTGCTGATAAATGGAAAACAAAAAAATATAGAAAATAAAAAACCATGTCAAAATTTTATGTAATAGCGACGCCAATAGGAAACATGGGAGATATAACTCTTCGTGCTATTGAAACTTTGAAAGAAGTGGATTTGATATTGTGTGAAGATACTAGAATGACTAAAAAAATTCTAGATAAATATAATATCAAAAAACCTACTATGAGTTATCATAGCCAGAGTAAATTAAATAAGGTAGATAAAATATTTGCATTATTGAAAGAGGGAAAAAATTTGGCTTTAGTTTCTGACGCTGGCACTCCAACTATCTCAGACCCAGGAGCAATGTTGATTTCTAAGATTAAAGACCTCGCTCCTTCGCCCCTCTCCTTATCAAGGAGAGGGGTTGGGGGAGAGGTGAATGTTCAAGTAATTCCTATCCCCGGACCTTCAGCTGTCATCGCTGCTTTGTCTGCTTCAGGGCTACCGACACATGAATTCACATTTTTAGGATTTTTGCCACATAAAAAGGGGAGAGAAACTTTATTTAAAGAAATTGCAGAATCAAAACGCACGATGGTTTTTTACGAATCTCCACATCGCATTTTAAAAACATTAGAATCATTAAATAAATTTTGTCCAAATAAAAAAGTTTGCATTGCTCGTGAAATTACAAAAATTTATGAAGAATTTAAAACAGGAAGTGCATCAGAACTTTTAGAATATCTCACCAAAAATCCAATTCACCAAAAAGGTGAGTTTACGATACTAGTTTCGTAAGTTATTAGGTTTTTCTAATAACTGCAGTCTACTTTCTTCTTAGTCTTAGGCATATTACTTTTTTGAATTAATAAGCTTAGAAATTTTACAAAAAAACACAAAAAATCCTTTATTGTCAACGTTTTACAAAAGGTGTAAATGAAATTTTAGGTATTTATATACTGAACACTATGGACTGTATCATTTGTAACATTTGTTAAAAATATCTATATTTATCAATAATCCATAAATGACCCTACTAGTTTATTTTTAATTAAATGATATTATTCTAATTATGGAAGTAATGAAAGAAAAAATAAACGAATTGCAAAATAGATTACAATTTACTATTGTAATTGTTCTATTTTTCCCTACATTTGTAGAATACCTGTTTTCTTCTGCGGGAAAGACCTTGGATTTTTCTAAATTTGGATTAAGTTGGGGTTTAGTT